>Ga0316205_10001528_pt1 | contig 28409 bp, 33 predicted proteins | sample 3monthpyrite_MG_FD_204941 | JGI IMG/M metagenome (GOLD analysis project Ga0316205, IMG submission 204941) | Microbial mat bacterial communities from mineral coupon in-situ incubated in ocean water Damariscotta River, Maine, United States -... | ecosystem: Environmental > Aquatic > Marine >...
AATCTTCTATATAACGTGCATCGTGAATTCGATTTGCCTGGATATAACCCGTCTGACCTTGTTGCAGGATAACTGGCTCACCCTCTTCTAGAAGGCCTTCGTCCGTCTGAACAAAAAACCGTATCTCCATCTTGCCTTCTATCACCACCGTCATATCATCACCCGGATGCGAATGGGGTGGCTCTGATGATCCGGCGACCCAGCGTTCCAACATAACTTCTACTCCATCGGGATTTTGAGGGTAAGTCGTTCGGACTGTAAAGCCTTCGGGGGTATCCGGAACCTGTTGATGATGCTTCCAGATACTGCTCGCATCAGCCTTTTGCTCTTTATTGGTATGCATGAATATTGACCTGTCATTGACTAACGACTAACGACTAACGACTTTAACAGTGTCGCTAGCAGCGGGCAATTTATTGCTGAAATTGCCGTTTACGTTCCTGTCGTTTAATACGATTCTCATTTTTTATTTTTTTGTATTTGATCTCTATCAATCGACGCTGCTTACTTAATTCAGCAGCCTGTGTAGCCATGGCCTTATGATCCTGGGGTGTCCCTGTTGGCATTAACATCGCTGTATGATGCAAAGTCAATTGCTGTTCAAGCGCTTGCAGCTCCTGCAATTTTTGCCAATGTAAATTAAAATCCTCTAGCATATCGGCGCGCTCCCATTGGCGTAACTGGGGGCCTTGCTGATATCGGGATAATTGTCTTTCGTTATTTTTAAATATTTTCTCGACTTCAAGCTTTTCTTGCTCGTTCCAACGTTGTTCTGCATCCGTTAACTTACCACCGATGGGTGTAGCAAGTATCGGCGCAGGCTTCGTAAGCAACCCGAGTTCTTTCGCCTTCTGTAGAATCAGCTCATCCTTTTTATCAAGCAGTTGATCTTTTTTCTCGGCATTATCAATATTAGCTTCATGCTCCAGTTGTGCCGCTTGTTTTTTTATTTCAAATAAACGGTCTGCATGTTGCTTCATTGCATTTTGTATTTTTTCTACTGCAGCGGGTGAACCGCTTGCTGCCGGATCCATATAGACCGTAGATAAAGTTTTTTGCATATCGGCTTGCGCCTCTGCGACTTTGATATCTCGATCAGCGTTCAGATCAACTTTTTTAAGCCTGAACTCGGTATCGAGCGCATGCGTTCTTTTTGCATATTCCTGTTCTAATTCGCGGGCATAGTGTCTGAGAGTAGTAAATGCTTTGCTGTTTTCACGATGCCTTTTAAGCTTGTCAGCCTGACGTTGCTTTTGGGCCTGATGTCTTTCGGCAGCTAATGCTTTATCGTTGGCCTGAATCTCTATAGCCGGGTAAAGGAACAGAAGAGACAACATTAAAATGATGGACTGTCGAAACATAAGGGACTCCCTGTGGTCATTCTTTATCAATTTAAATGCATCAATAACAAAGCATTTAAGTATTCGATGTCGTGATATTGATTATATATTAAGTCGGTGCTGTCCCGTTAATACTAATGAAACAGGCCTGCAGTCCCTTGAATTGTTCCCATGCAATTACGCCAATTCAGTGCAAAACAAATAGGCAACAGTCTATGAATCATGATGATACTGTATTTTCACACTGACTGTCACTGATACAGACGCAGTGCCCGCCCCGCAAAGGTAGGGTGATACCTCATTGCAGGCAGCATGATATTAACCAGCACCCCTGACAGAAAAAATGAACAAGGCCATAATCATATGGCGCATGCAACAACTATCAGTCCTTGTAAAATTCTGATTACTCATCAATATTCTCATCAATCCGCTTCCAGTTATCCTCATCACGAATAACTTGATTTCGCGCCCACTGACTAAATTCCTTTCGTGAACAGTAACCTGATGTACGGCGGTTCTGACCTGCTACAACTTTATAGACAATCGTATCTTTTTCGATATCATCAGTATGTGATTCATCTACCACAAATCTAACAGACCAATCTTCACCAAACTGCCCATTACTATAGTAACCACCCACTTTAATTTCATCGGCTGGATAAGTTTGCTGTTGCGCTTTTTCAGTAGCCAGATCATAAATATTGAGCAGATCATGCTCGGTGACATCGATATAAGAATCGATCTGACTCAATGCATAAACAAAGTCTTCATGTGAAATAGCCCTTTCTTTGAAGCCTGCTCCTTTATTCTCGCGACTCAATCTCTGGCGATGACGGTACCAGTAAACCGGATAACGCCGCCAGCTAAACAAACTATTAAATATTATTGCAACAATAAGTATGATGATTACATTGAGTAACACGGGTGTTAGCAAATAACTGAAACTAAGTGTATGGACGCCTTCACCGCCAACAACCGCTGCGAGTGCGGTCGCGCCACCCGGCGGATGGATGCAGCGCAGGTAATACATTACGGTGATTGCAAGTCCCACTGCCAGGCTAGCAGCAAGCAATTCATTGGAGATATACGTAGCGCATAAAACGCCGATGACTGCAGACAACACATGTCCGCCAACTAAAGGCCATGGCTGTGACAAGGGTCCATGAGGCACAGCAAACAGCAACACCGCAGAAGCGCCCATTGAGGCCACTATTAGCATATAAGTTGCCCCATGAAGCAACCATTCGCTGGTGATCAGAATACTGAGAATGGATACAAACCCACCGAGCCCTGATGCGATACGCTCTGCGTGACTCACTGGTGTTTGTTCAACACCCAACACGGTCAGGAATCTTTTCATTATTTCTCTCCAGGACTCGATACCCAATTAAGCAGCTGATTTATATCTTCATTATTATTCCTATCCTAGCGCTTTACTACATCAAATACACACTGTTTGTGCTAATAACTTATTTGATGGGTAACGCATCATAGTGCTTAAGTTCACTTGCGTCGACATACCAGGAAGCCCTGTCCTGATAATAAATATTATGAACCGGTTTGTCGTCTAGCTCGTCATCCAGTGTCCCTGCCGGAATGACTATCGCTCTTTTACTCTGGGTTAGCCATGGCATTGATGAGCCACAGCACAGACAGTATGCAGTAGCGAAATGCCTGGCTTCTGTGATTTCATAGCGCCCCAGATGCTCTTGTCCTTGCAGCCATTCAAATTGGTCTGGATCGATAATAATATTACTGGCATAGGCTGAACCAGTAAATTTTCGACAACGACTGCAATGACAGTATTGAAAAACTTTTAGCGGCCCCATGAACTGATAGGTAACCGCTCCACAAAGACAACTCCCTTTTATCGGCAATTCAGACATAAGTATCTCCATTGGTTATTTGCAACCCTAAGCCTGTAAAACTATACAATGATTTTGCGCTTATTCGAACTGAGATATTGTTGTATTATTTCACGGCCAGGCGCCCTACCTTTGCATCGAGCACCCTTAAGTTATTGGAAAGGCTTGTTATCGGTCGCTGATGCAACATGTTGGATTTAACAATGATCTGAAAGCATGAAATAGCTAACATTAAAAGTCATTTCTTACATACTGAGAACAAAAATATTGAAGGGTTAGCAATAGAATAATTTATTTAAGTCCAGGCAGCCAGGACGGCTACCCGGATTTTAATCATGTCTTTGACTGACAATAGAATTCCGGTATCAATTAGTAGCGTCTTTAATTTTATCGCCCGCTGCATCCATAGCTTCACCTGTTTTCTCGGCCGCTTTATCCATGCTCTCGCCGGCTGATTCCATTGCTTCGCCCGTTTTCTCGACTGCTGCATCCATAGCTTCGCCTGTTTTCTCGGCCGCTTTATCCATGCTCTCACCGGCTGATTCCATCTTTTCGCTGGTCTTCTCTACAGCCTTATCCATGCTCTCACCCGCTTTTTCCATTGGTCCATCATTTTGGTCACACGCAGTTAGTAGTAATGGGGCTGCGAATGCAAACAGCATTGCGAACAGTATATTTCTCAATTTCATGTTGAACTCCTGTATTTTTATATAAAGGATCAAGATAACAAACTCCTTCTCCTGTTAGCAATAAATCATTCCGAGATACTCAACAAATAGGTGATTAGCACTTATATCAATCCTGATAACAACTTTTTATTTCTTACCAGGTGTTTTGAGTAAATGAGGCTTAACAGTGTATTCTTACGGCATCTGCAAGATGGCACAAACTTGTCTATTTGGGAACGAGCCATTGCGGCAAGAGATACCCTAGTTCGTTATTACTTGGCTAAGAAAACGCTGCCAAAAAGACTGTCGGCTAATACAATACGATGAGGTCTGATGCAATCAGACGCCAAGTGTAAACCATCTTCTGCTTACTCCAGCCTTGTTTGCTGAGATATGCAAAAAGATTTCCTGTAAATAACTAATCTATGCACCCGCAGAGCTACGGCCATTATAGCTAGTAGTAAATTCTGCCACTGCCTCAAACCAGATGAGAAATGCAGTCAGCCTTTTGGCCCCAGAAAGAACCACAGGATAAAACCCAGTAACGGTAATAATAGAATCAATACGATCCACAAGACTTTAGTGCCCGTCGATGCAGCGCTTTGCACGACCTTCACAATCGCCCAGATATTTAGTATTAATAGTATCAGTCCAAATAGTCCGCCCACTTCTATACCCATTTTTTGTCCCGCCTTTAAATTATTTTTTTCAGCTATATTGACTCAGTATAATTCTAGCACATTTATCAAGCAGTTTAATTCTTCGCCGTCAGTGTGCGTAAGACATCTGCATACCAGGTATTAAACAGGTTCAACCGTTCATCTTCTTTTTCATCTCTGTGTTCCATGTCAATACGACCGGCATGAATCCCTAGCAGCATCCAGGGAAAGTCTTCGCGTCCAGAGATTAGTTCGGTTGTACGCATAACGACCGGCGACCCGCTTGCGCCTCGATGTAACAATGAGTCAGTCAGAAAATAACCATAACCCTGAAAACGCAAACTAAAAGATGACGCTATAATCGCATGTCGCATGACAGGCAGATGATGCAAACAATCCGCAAATCCAAGTGGATGACCTACGACTCTGACAGACGTTCCAATTTCAATATCTTCCATATTCTCAACGAGATTCTCCATTCCAAATGCTTGATACTGAGTATTAGGAGGAAAGTTTTCGGCTTCTATGAGTATTGCTACGATATCGACTAAACCACTACTATCCGTGGTCTTTAGCCATAGTGGCCCACCTTGATCATCGTAGAGCGGAATTGAGTACCGCACAGTTTCAGCGATATTATTGAGATTAGTATGCAGATCAATTTCTAACCGATCGGGTTCGTGTCCACTGTCTAAATCCTGCACAACGTGATGATTGGTTATTAAATAAAGGCGTTGCTCACGCTGAAAAAAAGCACCGGTCGCGGTGGTTAAACCCTTTGTCTTCTTAAAGGTAAACACTTGCGTGACTGCTAATAGAATCGATTCAATTTTCATAGTTTTTATTGTCTTGGTGATTCGTTGTTGTCAATAAAGGCCAGATAGAACGTTCGCATAGTAACTGACATGATAGCCTAACGATCTGGTTCGTACTGCTTGGCTTCTCATTTGTGCCATTAGTCGGTCTGGCTATCTATTGATGAATCGTTTACAACTGCAATTTCAAGACACATGAAGTTTATCGGGATAGAGCGTTTCGTCAATAAATTAACCATCGTAGTATCAATGACATCGTCTGTTTCAATTTGCAACTGCTAAGGTTTCAATCAAAAACTCAAACCAGACTTTTTAATGTCAATCACCCCCATTTATCATTATATTATTTACCAGGGAGTCGTTACCTAGTTAATCCCATAACAGCAGGAGCCTAAGTAAACGAAAGTTTTATATAACCTCGTTAAAATTGATAGTTATTTTGTATCGAAATTAACCACAGAGCGTGGCTGTCATAATTACATTTTTTTGTAACATCAAGGTACAATAATGTATGTGAATGACATGTTGTATTACAACTTAACAGCTTTCAGACATATTAATTAGAATACATCATTGCACAAAACCAAATTAAGCGATAATGCCACGCAGTATAATTTCTGAAAATTTATAAAGTAGCTGATTGATAGATGCAGGAATCCTGAGTATACAAGCTTTTGAATTATACCAACGGATATGACGGGAACTTGATGCTACCAGTGAGATTTCTCTATTGGCCACTAACTGCGCCAATATATGCGAACATTGTTTGCATATAACAGTGTTATCGGACTCAGCAGAACTGCATTCGGCTTCACTAATTGGGTGCAATAGGCTGGTTAATGATTGATTTTTACCATCAAATATTAATTGCGGACAATAGAGATTTTATTTTATTCCATAGGAAACAGAAACTTATTCTATTGGCACAACCTCTGCTTAATAATTCTCTAAGCTGACATGAGTTTTAAAACCATGTTGTTAATTTTTCACTACATGATGAGGAGTTACATCAAGAATGGAACATCAGATTTATCAATTACCCTATGCACACGACGCACTAGAACCACACATTTCATCAGAAACGATTGATTACCACTACGGTAAGCATCATCAGAGTTATGCGACCAAACTTAATGGCATGATTAAAGGTACTGAGTACGCGGATAAAAACCTGGATGAAATAGTTAAATCAGCTGATGGTGGTATTTTCAATAACGCCGCTCAGGTATGGAATCACAATTTCTATTGGCAATGCTTGAGTCCTGATGGCGGCGGTGAGCCAGAAGGTGATTTAGCTGAAGCCATTAATAAAAAATTTGGATCATTTAAGGAGTTCAAAGACAAGTTTAGCGACGCTGCTGCAGGCCAGTTTGGTTCTGGCTGGGCGTGGCTGGTAAAAAACAGTAGTGGCGATCTGGAAATCGTTAGCACCAGTAATGCGGATACACCATTGCGCAATAATCAGACCGCGCTGCTTACCTGTGATGTATGGGAACATGCATACTACATCGATTACCGTAATGCACGTCCTGATTACATCGAAGCTTTTTGGAACCTAGTGAATTGGAAACACGTCAGTGATCAATTTGGTAACTGATATATTCACCATCAAGTGGAGGGTAAATATGAGCTGCTGCTGTTGCTTGCATATATTTCTCAAGCATTCCAATAGCTATTTGATAGAATGCAAAGTCACCTCAGCAATCACTGGGTAATGATCAGATGCAATTTTAGATAAGGGCGATACATGACGCCAGCATCTATTCAGATTAACAAATGCATTCACCATAATTCTATCGAGAGCGAAAAATGGGTGCGGGGAGACAGGGAAACTTTTCACTTTATGTGATCGATAACCCCGTTTATGCAAGGGGGATAAGGCCCATGATAAGCCCCAAATATTAAAGTCCCCCATTACCAATGCAGGCTTTCTTTCTGGAAGTAGTTGAGCCAGGCGACGTATTTGTGAACGACGTTCGAAAAACGTTAATCCTAAATGTGTCGCGAAGGCTTGTATTGGAGCATCATTGATAGCTAGTGTGACTTCTATGACACCACGTGGCTCAAGCCCTCTGGCTGAAATATCATGCAAGCAATTATCAACGATTGGACATTTAGTCAGTATCACATTGCCATAACGCCCAACACCGCGGTCAAATATCGTTCCATCTATGGCCTGCATACCTGTAGATTGCTCAAATAAATCAACCAACTCACCTTGTGAATCAACGGTGACTTCCTGTAGTGCAATAATATCTGCATCAATTTCCTGGATGACTGAGACAATGCGTGTTGCATCAAATTTTTCATCCAAACCGATACAATCATGAATATTATAGGTGGCCACTCGCATAGGATTTATCAGTTTAGCGCGTGCGTAGCCAGCGTTTGCCATGGTAGGCCAGCACGACCATACAAACAGCTATCACTGCGACCATAGTGAAGTTTCCGACAGATGGAGCTTTGATGGCTCCCCACATGGAATCTGAAAATAATGTGATTGCTCCAAGACCGGGTGAAAGCCCAATAATGGAACCCAGTATGAATTGCCGGAATGTTAACGAGGAAGTTCCTGCGATAAAATTGAATACGGAAAACGGTGCAATTGGAACCAGGCGTAACAATGCAACAGCAATAACCCCACGATTAGATAATCGTTTATTTAATTTCTCAAGTTTTGAACCAAATATTTTCTCTATCGATTTCTTTCCTAAAATTCTTCCAAGAAAAAAGCTCAATATAGAACTGCCAATTGCTCCGATTAAAATATAAAGAAACCCTTTCCAGCTACTGAATACAATGCCACTAATAATCGCGAGAAGCGTTATCGGTACCATAAGAATACTGGCAAAAATAAAGCCAACAATCGCAAGCAGTGCTCGCATTTCATCAGATGGCAGCGACTCCAGTAAGCCGCTGATATGCCTGGGGGATAAATACTCCTGCAAGGGTGTCCATCGCCATGCGGCCGCCATAACCAACAAAGCAATAATAATCCCAACGAATATGGTTAGGCGTTTACGCCCGGTCGATCGTTGATCTTGCGGTACATATTCCTCAACAAAGTAATCCGAGCTGTAAGGTTCTGATGGATCAATAAGTCCAGTATCGAGTACGGCTTCATCCAGGCCATCATCCACGTCTACATCGAGCAAACGTAGACTACGTTGATCATCCATGAGAGATTCTATAGCCGCTATAGGGCGATTGTTTTGTTTCTCTGCATCACTGATTTGTTCGACACTACGATTTAAATGTTCTGCGAGTAATCGATGTCGTAATCCACGAATATAGGTGTGAATCTTGTCATTATCTTGTTGGGTTTCGATCGCCAGATCACATTCTGTATCCAGTCCCATTGAACGATTACTGGTGTTCGAAGAACCGATACGTAATATTTTGTCATCCACAATCAGGAGTTTTGCATGCACACTGATACAGGTATCACCTAATCCGGGCTGATGAGGATAGTAAATACGCAATCGGTCATGGGTATCAGCATCAATCATGCGATTGACAATGCGTGCTCGCAATACATCCATGGTGACCTGTTCTAACCAGCCGCCTGTTTGCATGGGTAAAACAATGACTATGTCGGGGCCCTGCTCAAGTTTCAGTTTTTCAATGAGCGCTTCAGCCAGGCGTGCAGAAGTGAAATACTGATTTTCGATATAAATGAGATCAGTCGCCGCATCGATGGCATCCAGATATAAATTCTGTACTTCCTGAACTGACTTTCTACCTTGATAAGCAGGTTCGGTACGTGCTATTGCCACGGGTACATCAGTTAATTGGGGTTCGACCGAGGCTGGCCATGGCGAATCTGTATCAGTCGATTCAACCGGTTTGATTTTATGACCGCCTGAACGTTGCCAACGAGTGCGCGCGAGTTCGCCAAGACGCTTTGCAACGTCACCTTCAACCAACATCATCATGTCGTGAAAAGGAGGATAAGGTTTTCCGGTTGGATCTATGCGTCTTGAATCTTCTGCCAGATGCTCACAGGTATCCCATCGCCATCTGCTCAGATCAATACCGCCAACGAAAGCAATTCGATCATCAACGACCACGACCTTCTGGTGATGAGACGCACCACCGGGATGATTTCCATCCAGACGAAAATGAAACCTTGATGGTGCCTGCATTCGAATGCGCAAAGCTGGCAACATTTCGCGTTCGGTTGCGTAGATGATATTAAAATCCCAGGAGAGCAGGTAAATATTTAATTCGGGTTTGCGCTTGACCAGTTCAGCCAAAAAATCACCGAGCTTTTCTGGCATATCATCTTGTCGTTCTCCATGATACAGGCTCTCATGTCGGTCAAAATCCCACCCCAGGATAATAATTTTTTCTTCAGCAGCCTTACAGGCTTCCGCAAAAGCGGCGAAATAGTCAGCCGTATCTATAATGACACTTAGCTGGCTTGCCTCTTCTATCGCCCAGCAGTTCCTATCAGTATTTAACATGTATGGATTCTTTTCTGAGTGGGGGTTTTGTCTGCATACCAAGATTTTAGTACGGGTGATTGGTTTAGAATACTTTTTTACTGCACTATGTGTATAAGATTTTAAATTATAATACCACTGATTCAACTATTGATGTATTGGCCGACTTATTACTACCACCTTGCCTAAAAAACACATCCGTTTATCTAGTACGTCGTATCTACACCAGCTCGATTGCCCGGCAGTTTGACGAGAATAGCGTTGCTGAAATTCTTCAACAAGCTAAAAAAATAACCAACTCATCAGTGCAAAGAGTCTGCCGTGCTTTAGTAGTGACACTTTTCTATAATGCCTGGAAAGGTTCACGCAGTGCTGTCAACGCGACCTATCATCGTATACTGAATGACCCCGCTGTAACAAAATCTTGTTGCTGGATTATTCGGAAACAGCCAAACGTGAATTCGCGAAATGGAGCATAGGCTACATGCCACATTCATCATTAACTAAAGATTTGAAACTGAGTTACTCAGGATCAGATGAATTCAACCCTTATCGTATGTCGGGAAAGAGTGCGCATTAAATGATGATTGCCTTAAGAGATACCTTGCCGGTAATTTAAATATAAATTTATTTTTTATCAACCAACAGTGTCGTGATGTGATGTATCCCCTGACCTGGTAATTCTACTGTCACCTTTGAGCTGATTAATAACGGCTGCCTCTTGTAATAACTCATTCAAGGTCATAGGCGGAGAAGCTTGTGCTGATAAAACCAGTGAACGTAACGCCTGATGACGGCGCATGACAATTAAATAATCGGCTTTCACAAAAGACGTCGCAGCTAGATTGAATCCCAGATCCAGACTTTGCATCGCGCCTGTCAACTTACAACTCATCAATAGTTGTCCGTAATATAAATGTAAATAGGCTTGCTCAGGGGCCGTATTGACACTGGCAAGCAGGTTATCAATATCGCCACTGATATCGCGTCCAGCCCAATATCGTGCCTGAATTTCCGTAATGCGCAATGATCGATAGTCGTCTCTGGCGTGCTTAAGCTGATGGCGTATGGTTACTAATTGTTGTTTAGCAGTGGCCTGGGTCACCGGCACGGCATGCCATGCTGTTAACAACTGCGGGTTCATTCGTTAACATCAGCAATGGATTGATGAATCGGAAATACTTTATCCAGTCGTGCTAACTGCAACACCTGCATCGCAGCATCACTCACACCAACCAGACCAAATTTGAGATTCTCCGTCTTGGATAATTGATAGCCCTCAACCAGACTGGCAACGCCGGATGAATCGATGTATTCAACAGCCGATAAATCCACTAGTAAATCATGACCATCATTGAGAAGATCAAGAATTTGTTTTCGCGCCTGAGGTGAATAATGTAGATCAACCTCGCCGCTGAGCTCCAGTACTTTATAACCGGCATTCTCAGTTGTATTGTATTGCATGTTGCTTGATCTCCTTCTATTTTAAACAGGATGAATCCAGTTTCTTTCGCATAATAAGCACATTACCTGAGCGATTACAGTCTTCCAGAAAAGTAACATCATCCATAATCTCCTTAATAAAATGAACACCTAGCCCACCCGGTCGTAGGTCTCCCAGATCTCTGGATTTAATACACTCCTGATCCACCGTACTGGCTAAATCGGTAAGCTTAAACACCAGGTCATTATCTTTATGAGTGATCTCTATCCAGATCTGGCCTGAGCGGTCGAATTGATAACCATGCTGAATAACATTCATCGCTGCTTCATTGACTGCCAAAATGAGACGATCAATCGTTACTTTATTAAAATTATGTGAACCCAGCGCATCCCTGACCTGTTGGCGCATATGCTGCAACTCAACAGGCTCTGCACTGAATTCATATTTTAATAGTTGCTGCAAGTTTAATTCATCCGTCCTACCATCAATAGCGTCAGGTCATCACGTTGTGGTGCTGAATCATGATCAAATACCTTAAGCATAGCTTGTATTTGTTGCCTCGGCTGGAGCTGATGGTTTTTTTTCAACAATTGCACGAGTCCTTGCATCCCCAGCTCCTCACCATTCTCTGTGTAGCCTTCTGTCACACCATCCGAATACAAAAGTAAACGGCTATTCTGTAAATTAAATTCAACGCTCTCGTACGATGCATCCGGTACAATGCCCAATGGTGCTGCCATCGCATCTATTTTCTTAATACGGCCATCGGCAGTAATAACAAAGGCTGGTGGATTTCCTGCATTAATCAGCTCTACCTTGCCAGTCACAGGGTGATAGCGCCCTGCAACCATCGTAACGAACATACCACGGATAGTCGTTTCACAAATTTCCGCATTTATTAGTTCCATCACATCTGGCAGGCTAAAGTCACGCTTTCCCAAACAATGAAACAGACTACTGGTTTTAGCCATTAATAGCGAAGCGGTAACGCCCTTCCCGGAAACATCTCCCAGATTAAAATAGATATGGCCACTTTCATGCGTAAAGTAATCAAAAAAATCACCGGATAATTCCCGTGCGGGGATATTGCAACCAAAAACAGGGAAGTCGACTGCCATTTCGCCGGGCAGCAAACTCCGTTGTATTTCACCGGCCAGTTGCATTTCATTCGCCAGCGCCTCCGCCAGTTGATCACGTTCCTGTATGGCTTTTTCAAGTTGCCAGGTGAGTTCCTGATAGCTGCTATTTTCTTCTGCAAGACGCATGTTCGCTTCTCGCAATACCTGCTCGAAGTCATTCTGTTCTTGTACATGAAGGCCCAGTCCGGTTGCAGCCAAATCAACTTGTGACGGCAGTTCATTGAGCAACTCCAGGCTGTCTGTTTCGCTGATATTAAAAGCTGATTGCAACTTTTCGTAGGCTTTATGCAAAATGAGCGATTTTCCTTCCGCACTGAATAAAGCCGCCAACCAGTCTGCACAGTGCATGATTTGACACAAGGAAATTTCACTCGCCTCGGATTGAAGGCAATGATGATGATCGCCGACGGCTTGAATAAAACTTTCGGGTAACGACCATTCTTCAGCCAACATTCGCGACACCTGATCGTGATGGGTTCCAAATACCTCAAATTCCAGCTCATAGCGCTGATCGGGATCTGACTTCAAAAAAGCTGGCCATTCCGGCACGCATTCGGGCTTCAGGTAGAACATCACCAACAGGCCGAAGTCCTGTAAAAGACAGGCAGTAAAGGCTTCATCGCCATCCAGTCCTACGTGATTGGCAATCAGTTTTCCTGCTGCGGCACGACGCAAACTGTCTTCCCAGAAAGCAGTAATATCAAAACCGGGTAGTTTTTTGGTATCAATTGCATCGCGAACAGAAATACACAAGACCATATTACGTAAGGCTCGATGCCCCAACACATTGATGGCACGACTGACCTGACTGACTTCTCCACCTAAACCAAAAAAAGGGGAATTAACCACCCGTAATAATTCCGCCGACAAGACAGGATCCGTCGATGCAAATTCACTGAGTTGTTGGTTACTTACATCGGCGTTGGAACAGGCACGTAAAATCTGCAACGCCGCTTGTGGTGGAGTAGGCAGGTCAACGGGTTTTATCGCATTAACAGCAAGATTCATAATGACATACTAATTGTATCGCCTCATTCAGTCACCTGCTTATCTCACCTAATGAGTGGGAACGTTATTATTCGTTCAATGCGCCACCACAGCTAGAGCCCTGTCCGGCAATACAGGCATAACAATGATCAGCCACAATAATGTCTTCGTCGGTGAGATCATCGGCAAGCAGACTGTTGATATGAAGAGGCTGACCGCCATGATCGGCACGAACCAGTTCCAGCATCTGGTTAAAATCGCAGTCATAGACATAGCCTTGCCAGTCAATGCTAACGAGGTCTCTACACATCACAGAATCCAGATTCTCATAACTGCTGCTTTGTTTGAGCAACTCCATATAAGACTGAAATTGTCCCTTTGAAATCAACGTGCTACCAAAACGTTTGATGGGCATATTGGTGATGGTAAATAACTGATTAAAAACGATTGCGTACTTTTCATGCAGCCATTTCTGATAGTCGCTTTCCAGGCCGGCCTGGGGTGGCGGCAAGCTGGCTCCCTGTGGGTTATAGACCAGATTCAAGCGCAAATCAGTATCTGTCTTGCCATAACCCAGGGCATTCAGTGTTTGTAAAGCCTTGATGCTGGAATCAAAAACCCCTTTCCCGCGTTGTGCATCCACATTATCTTCCTGATAACAGGGCAAGGAGGCAGTCACTTCAACCCGGTGACTGGCCAGAAAATCAGCTAAATCCTCTTGTCCGGGTTCGTTTAATACGGTCAGATTACATCGATCGATGACCTGACAGCCCAATTCTGTTGCAGCTTCCACCAGCTCACGAAAATGCGGGTTTAATTCCGGCGCTCCACCAGTCAAATCGAGGGTGTGAATGTTAGATTTATCAATAAATTCAATGATTTCATTGATAGTCTCCCGGGTCATGATTTCTTTTCGATTGGGTCCGGCATTGACATGACAGTGTAAACACTGCTGGTTGCAAAGATAGCCCAGATTAACTTGCAGGATTTTCAGTTGTCGGCGCTGAATAGCCGGAAAATCACTGTTTTGCAATAAAGGCAGGGTTGCATGCATAGTCCAAACTCCGTAAAGCGAATTAACTCAGTGTAACGTTATGAATCATTGCTGCCAATCACATAACATTTATACGATACCTTATTATAGGCTGCAAAATTCTCAATAAAGTTCAACGTGATATTTAATCAATGGTAAACTTTATCACTCATTATTTGTGGAGATGGCTATGACAATGGACACCAGCCGGGGACACTATCCGGCCGTACGTATGCGACGTATGCGCCGCGACGGCTTTTCAAGACGACTAATGCAGGAATCCCGTCTGCATGTGGATGACCTGATTTACCCGATGTTTATTATTGAAGGTGAAGGCCAGCGTCAGGCGGTGGAATCGATGCCAGGTATCGAACGCCTGAGCATCGATGAATTGCTCAACGAGGCGAAGGAACTGGTTAAACTTGGCATTCCAGCAGTCGCGCTGTTTCCGGTACCGGGTGATGATAAAAAAACCGATGATGCCAGTGCGGCCTATGACCCAGACGGATTAGCACAACGCGCGGTCAGAGCCCTGAAAAAACAGCATCCCGAGCTTGGGGTGATTACCGATGTCGCCCTCGACCCATTTACCAGCCATGGCCAGGATGGCTTATTGGACGCAGACGGTTATGTCATGAATGATGAAACCGTCGAAGTGCTGGTTAAACAGGCACTTTCCCATGCTGAAGCCGGTGCTGATATTGTCGCACCTTCGGACATGATGGATGGCCGTATTATCGCTATACGCGCAGCATTGGAAAAAGCGCACTTCACCAATACCCGTATTTTGGCTTATTCTGCCAAATATGCCTCCAGTTACTACGGACCATTCCGGGATGCCGTTGGCTCTGCCGCCAATCTGGGTAATGCTGACAAATACAGTTATCAAATGGACCCGGCCAATAGTGATGAAGCACTGTGGGAAGTGTCTCTGGATCTGGAAGAGGGCGCTGATATGATCATGGTCAAACCCGGTATGCCTTATCTGGATATCGTTCAACGCGTCAAACAGCAATTTGCAGCACCGACTTTTGTTTACCAGGTCAGTGGTGAGTACGCCATGCATATGGCTGCTATTGAAAAAGGCTGGTTGCATGAAAAGGCTGTGGTGATGGAGTCTTTACTCTGCATCAAGCGCGCAGGTGCCGATGCGATCCTGACTTATTTTGCTAAACGTGCCGCACAATGGATGCAGGAACATGCAGATTAATATTGAACATAACCCTTCCCCAGCCAAGCTTGAAGTCATGTATGTGGAAACATGGCCGATTTGGGAAAAAGAAATTTCGGAGTTCCCATGGAGCTATGATCAGTCAGAAACCTGTTTTATCCTCGAAGGTGAAGCAATAGTAACTCCTGAGGATGGTGAGGCAGTCACGATCAAGGAAAATGATCTGGTCAATTTCGCGCAAGGATTAAGCTGTCACTGGAAAATCATCCGTCCGGTCAAAAAACACTATTTATTAAAGTAACTGTCACAAAGCTGTCATTAAAACTTGCTCCAATACACCAAAATGTAGAGGAGAAATCGATATGAAGAATATGCAAAATGAATGGTGGCGTTGGCAGTTAAACAGAAAGATTGCAGAGTTTCTAGCCAGCCCTTCCGAAAATCAGCATGCCCATCTGAACTTTATGCTATCCAGTTATCGCAGTTTGCACGACACCCAGCAAATTGAGATTCAGAAGACTGATTATAACAAGTTAGCTAAATAATTTTTTTATATCCTGATAGACACACACGAGCCATACAAAAAGTGTGTGACTGTCATCCTGTCCCGTTGAATCTAATGACCTCACCATGTATCCGTATTATAATGTTACCCTACATTGATACGGAGTATTATCATGGCAATTTTATCATGGCTGACATCTAAGCAACGCTTTACCCGCAAAAGTGCGGTTGACGAATTTCAGGAATTTGCGAAAGCAGAGGAAAAACGTCAACGCAGTAGCGATTCTGACTTTGATAAAGATACCTTTCAGCAAGCCGTCCAATTGGTAAAACAAAAACTGTCTCCTTCCAGCAAGGAATACAAGTCATGATTATTCATACCATTAAAGCGACTAATGTACTGAAATATGCCAGCCTGGATATTAGCAATCTTCCCGAGAGCGGAAAAATTGCTATCAGTGGTGATAATGAATCGGGTAAAACGGCACTGGTAGAAACCATTGCATTTGCGCTGTTTGGCCAGACTTTCTCAAATGACACAAACCATATCATGCGTACGATTCGCTGGGGAGAATCATCCTGCACAGCAGAAATTGAATTCACCGGTTTAGCCAACACACGTTACACCGTAACTCGCAGCGTAGATAAGCAAGGCACTCATTCCGCCGAATTATTTTTAACCGGTAGCGACACCCCTTATGCAACCGGTCCACAGGCAGTGCTTGATGAAGTGATAAATGTCTGTGGTTTCGATTTCGAACAATACCTGGACTCTTTGTATCTCGCGCAAATGGAAATAACATCCTCGGAATCTCAGGCAGAAACCATTCGTGCGATTGCAGGTGCATCGCCCTTTGAAACCATTAACCAGGATTTACAACGCGAAATCGATCTTGAGAAAGCTAGCCTGGAGACTATTGAGGATGAACAAACCCGTATTGAAGCTCAAATAGCATCACTGGATTTAAATCAGGGCCGATTATCAGAAATTGATGCCGAGAAACAACAAATCAGCGAACAACGCCGCATTTACACAGACGAAATTAATCAGATACAGCAAGCATCCACACAAATACGCGATACAGGTACTGGCATTCAGGAAAGTGGTCATGCACTAACCACTGCGGGTCAATCGCTATCGGTCTCACAATGGCAGGCACATCTAGCTGCTAATGACGATGCCATTGAACGCATGCGGGAGCAGGTCAACCAACTTGATATGGATTCCAGTTTACGCTCAGGCGGCGAACTGAAACACTACAACGATAAGTTATCAGCCCGTCTCGCCAACTTTACTCAGGTAGAAGAGCAAGCGCATGATTATCGAAATCTAATCTCCCATCAACTTGGTGAATCGAGTAAATCTGATGAACAGGAACATCAGCCATTAACAACCTTGCGATCACGCTTGAAACTACGTCTGTTTGGACAGCGATCTTTTCAAAGACTGTTGCAGTTATTATTCATACTAGCTGCACTGACAGCGGTGGCTGCCGGTTTGAGCTGGCTGGTCTTAACCCAATTCCCTGGCACTTCTATGGAAGCGATGGTACAGGATGGACTACGCCACATGGCGGCGATGGTCAATTCCGAATATCTATTGAATGTAAAAACCACAACCCTGGTCGCCGTGATAGTTACCGTGATTTTTCTGGTGTTGTCATTGCTGCTTGGCCACAAGACCAAAGCAACACGCACGGAACTGCTTGCGGTCTCCGACCGTTTACAAACGGTACGTGCACAGGCTGATTTGATTGACAACATGCGTGACCAGCCCTTGCCTGATGTCATCGAAGCGTTAACGAAATTGGATCACCCGAGTTTACATAACACAGCTGAACGCTTTAAAGATACAGATGGTAGCGCCTTTGTGACCGCGAGTGTCTACGCTGATCATCAACAGCATTTGAATAACCTGCTTTACGAAAATGCCAATCAAACAGCCGAACTCAGGGAATTAATTGCGACACGCATTGCGGATTTACAACAACTGGATGAGCAACTTCAGCAAAAAATAGCGCAACTTAATCGTGAGATTGAAGATATTGAAACACGTCAGAAAGAAGCACAGGACTTGCAAAACATAATCGACAATATGCAACCGCGCTTACAAGAGCACCAGCAAAGAATCCGAGTACGCATGGTTGCGACACAACTCACTGATGGAACCTGCAAGCAAATCTATACACAGTTCAATAAAGTTTTAAGTAAATATACAGCACTGGTAATGCCGAAGCTGACCGAAGGACGTTATAAGCAAATTCAAATCGATGATGATTTGCAGGCCCGCGTATTTGCCACAGAAAAAAATGATTTTGCAGACATGGATGAATTATCCAGTGGGACACAAAGGCAAATTATGCTGGCGTTACGTCTGGCTATATCCAAGGCATTGGTGGAGGCAGGACAACAGGGTAAGCAGTTTATTATTCTCGACGAACCGTTCGCTTTCTTTGACCGTGAACGCATTCGCAGCACGATCAATGCATTGGCAAGTATTGATAAAAATATCACCCAGTTTTTCATTATCACCCAGGAGTTTGAATCACCTGAACAATTTGACCTTAATATCGAATGCCTAGTCGGAAAAGAGGAATTGGTGGTTAGTGGTTAAAGCTTTGCAACAAAAATATCTCTTCCTTATAAACGGCACAGGCTGAATTGTTATTGACATGAGCCGTTATTTGATCTCACTGACGTACTAGCCTTTTTCGTAGCATGGCTAACTAACTAATTTGTGCTACCTACCGACATATCGGTCTATCCGGATTATAGCTAGTTTCAAAATGGCAGAGTTACAATATTTACTTACACAAATATTGTAACAATGAGAGATCTAAGCCTTTTTCTGTGAACGAGACGTCAGTGATTTTGACTATTTAATGATTCGAGCTTGCGTGACTTCAGCTTTCACCCTGTTTAGGTAAGCTCGATTCACCGGTACATTAATAGAAACAATGCTGGTTTCACCGGGCTTCAAACTCCCTTGCAATGCCTGCTTTGCCTGCCGCATCTGACCGCGTGAATCCGGGAATATGATCTGCAATTGTAAACCTGTAACGCTGACAGTGGTGGTGTTGGTGATCTCTACCGCGAGTTTGCCGTTACGATCCAGACCGGCTCTGGCTCGAATGTATTTGGATGGATTCTTGGGCAACTCCATACTGACCAACGATGCAGTTGCCGCCTGAGCTGACTCTCCGCTACCGCCCGAAGCCTTGGCATAGTATTGCTGTGCTTCACTCACCCGACCTTCTTTTTTAGCGATGTCCCCTAATGCCTTATAGCCATTTGCAGTGGGTAGCAAGTTCACGCTCTTTTGCAGATCCGATTTGGCTGCGGCATTTTTATTCAGCCCTTCGTTAGCCAAACCGCGCTTTAAATAATAATAAAAAAAATTATTATTAAGGCTGATAGCCCGATTATATTTACTGATGGCCGTGCCGTAATCCTTTTCTTTAAGCTCAATATCACCAAGTAAAGATTGAAAATGCCCTTCACGAGGCTCTATCTTGATCGCTTGATTAACTAATGATCGCGCCTGAGAAAGTTTGCCATCAGACAGTGCTTTTTGCGCCTTGTCATATTTTTCATAAGCAGGCTCACTTTTTTTCAGTCGCGCCATCATTTTTTGATAACTATCGCGACCAACAGTGCCACCCTTTGGTAACCTGGCAGCCATTTGGATATTATTTTGAACGCGTTCCTGTGAAGGGGGATGACTTGAAAATAATCCACTCAGCCAGTCCTGGCGTTTACTTTCCGATAACTTGACGAATGTCTTTTGTAACTCAACAGCGCCCTGTGGATCATAACCGGCGCGCGACATATATTTCATTCCATATTCGTCTGACTCACGCTCAGCATCTCGACCATACTTTTGATTAACCAACTGTGCACCAACCGAGGTGCCAAGCTGGGCAATGTTCGAATAGTTTTTACCATCAGTTGCGATGGCAGAGGCTAATACCAGTCCTTGCAACAGGATGCCGCGTTGCATTCCCTGGGCACTGTGTTTGGCCGCTGCATGCACAATCTCATGTCCGAGTACTGCCGCTAATTCTCCTTCACTTTCCAGTTCCTGCAATAGTCCCCGGTTGATCGCAATTTTCCCACCTGGTAATGCCCAGGCATTTGGCACTGAGTTATTGATGACTTCAAATTCATACGGTAATTTACGATCACTGACCTTGGCTAATTTCTGTCCGATTTCATTGACGTAGGCACTGACTTTAGGATCAACCTCATAATCACCACCCTGAGACTGACGCATGGGCGCATAAAGTTCTTTACCCTGGTTAATTTCCCAGGATTCAGATACCAGACTGATTTCACTTTTACCGGTGACTGGATTGGTACTGCAACCAATGATCAGAAACAGGCTGAGTATTAACGACACGACCATTGAACGTTTCATAATGGCACTCCTGTTACCTGCATTCATTAACGTCTGATTAATTTTGAAACTCGTATTTAGCATTCTATAAATAAACCATTGACGGGATCGTCCCTAGTCCTTTTCTTTCAGTACAAATGTCACTTTTAAATTCACCCTATAGGACGTTATCTTGCCACCATTGACCTTCACGGTCTGGTCGGCAACCCAGGCACTGGTAATGTTATCGAGGGTTTGACTGGCACGCTCGATACCCTTTTTGATGGCATCATCAAAACTTGTATCTGAGGAAGCAATTATTTCGGTTACTTTGGCTACAGACATACGAAAACTCCTGTTAGATATTGGTTAGGTCACCCGAAGAATTAGTAGCTGAGTTATGGTTAGAATTGATCAACAGCAGGCTGACGATAATGAATTTGCCCGGACATGCACTTGCTACTCACAAGTCCACAGCCATGCCAACCAAATTAGGAGGTGACGTTTATTTATTCGAATTCAGTATATACCAAACTATTAGTCAGGGTGAAATAGATTCACCCTGATAAAAATACTGGATAAGTAATCTGATGGGTCAAACAGGATTAATGCTGGTGTCCACCCGGTCCATGGACATGGCCATGATCCAGTTCTTCGGCAGAAGCTTCGCGTACACCGAGAATTTTGACATCAAAATTCAAGGTCACACCGGCCAGAGGATGATTGGCATCGACAGTGACCATCCCTTCTTCATTCTTAACGACAGTGACAACTTTGGCTGTTCCGTCTTCGCCTGCTGTCTGAAATTGCATGCCGGCCTTGATCTCATCGGCATTTTCAAAACGATCGACGGGCACTTCAGCGATCATTGCATCATCACGCTCGCCATAAGCTTCTTCAGGTGCAATGGTGACACTGACTTCGTCATTTTCCTGCTTACCTTCCAGTGCATTCTCCAGCCCTGGAATAATCCCACCGTTGCCGAAAATGAACACAAAAGCTTCATCACCGCTGGACTGGTCAATGACAGCGCCCTCATTGTCTTTCAAAATATACTCAAGCGTAACGACTGCGTCTTTGGAAATTTGCATAGGAAGCCTTTAGAAATTTGGGAAGGTAATTGCTAAAGCATACTGAAAAGCAGGCAAAAAATCCAAAAATTATTCTTCAGGCATATAAATCAATGGTCTTTTCAGGGGTTTGTTGCGGGACTTCATAGGCAGCACTGATGGCTTCAGTTGAGCCGGAAACAGAAGTTGCCTCATTCTTCTCCAAACGGTCTGCGGTGATCTGGTTACGAGCCTCGATACCCATTTGACTGGCTTCAGCGGCAACTTGTTTGTCCTGAGCGGAGGGTTGCGCCGGTGCCAGCGCTGCTCGCATCAGAGTAGCCGATTTTTTCAATGCTTCTTGGGGGTCAGATGGTCTTGAAGTGTCAATACTGACTTCACCACCGACCGCGTACTGTTGGCCGTCTGGTCCGCGCTCATAAGTAAACTGTGCCGCACCACGTGCGTATTGGCCAGCAGCGCCCTTATGGGCGGCCTCATGTGCTCTAACCTCTTGATCACGCTTCTTTAATTCTTCAATCTTGGCTTGATCTTCTGCCTCAGACTGCTGTTTTTCGGTGCTCTTTTTTACCGCGGCAGCCGACTCTCCTTCGCCCGGGTTTTTCTCATTCTGGCGCTCCCCGGGTTGGCGACCGGGGTTACTTTTCGCAGGTGGACTGACAGCAACGGGTATCGGCGCTATGACCGGGACTGCAGTAACTGGCGGAGAAATTAACATGATGATTTAATCGTCAACAATTGCTGACAGGATAAGTGTCAGGCCTTGTCGTCAAACAGGCTGCCAATGGTTTTATCAACTGTTTCAAGTACTTTGGCAGAAGCCTGGACCTGTAATTGATTGGATTTCAGGTCAACGATGGATGTCGTTAATTGTTCGGCCGATAGGGAAGGCCCGCTACGGGCTATTTCCATCGCATTTTTACGCATCCCTTCGAGTCCTGTCTGGATGCCTGCCATGGCAGAATTCATTGCACTGATATCACTCATAGGTACACCTCTATCCTGTGGGAGATAATTAAACTGACTCATACACCTTAACGGCCGCTTTGATCAATTCTTTAGCAATATTTAACAGATGATTAGTAGTTCTTTATATTTCAGTTATTTATTGAATTATCAGAATGCAATTTGCTGGGAATCGCGACGATTTCAGGTCTTTAACGTATAATTCGCAAAAACAACGAGAATAATGATGGTTACTAACGTTTCCCCCACTATTTCTATTTCGTGACCTACCTGAGCCACTATGAACAACATTGACCATTATGCAGTGATGGGTAATCCGATTGAACACAGCCAATCACCACGTATTCACAGTCTGTTTGCCGAGCAGACCCATCAATCGCTCACCTATGAAGCGATCCTGGTAGCTGTTGATGGTTTTACTGCAGCACTGGACAAGTTCAGAGTGGAAGAGGGTAAAGGGCTCAACATCACCGTGCCTTTTAAACGGCAAGCCTGGCAGCAAGCCGAGCAGTGCAGTGAACGCGCCCAGCTTGCCGGTGCCGTCAATACATTAATCCGAACCGAGACGGGCTGGTTTGGTGACAATACGGATGGCGTTGGATTACTGAGGGACCTGACAAAAAATCATCAGCTCAATCTGACGGGTAAACGCTTGTTGATTCTTGGGGCCGGGGGTGCCACACGTGGTGTGATTGCAAACCTGCTGGAACAGCAACCCGCGGAACTACGAGTCGCCAATCGCACGGTCAGCAAGGCTATCGAGCTGGCGAAATTGTTCGCGGATTTAGGCAATGTCAGCGGCTGTGGCTTGGAAGACATTGGCATTCAGGCTTTCGATTGTATTATTAACGCCACGGCTGCCAGCTTGCAGGGCCAGAGCATCGACTTGCCAGCAGGCTGCATGAATGAACAGACATGTGTTTATGACATGATGTATGCTGCCGAACCAACACCGTTCATGCAGTGGGCAGAACAGCAGGGTGTCACTCAATGTTATGACGGTCTGGGCATGTTAGTGGAACAAGCGGCAGAGTCTTTTTATTTATGGCGTGATGTACGCCCCCAAACCCAACCGGTTATCGACAACATTCGGCAGCACTTACTCAGTCAGATGGGATAACCGCCGTCTACGATTTGTCTTGTTCTATAAATAACTGTTCTTTAATCGCACGTAGTGCGCCGCTGAATAACGCAGATAATCAAGTTCATCGGCAGTTAAAGCACGCTGTTTACGTGCCGGCCTTCCCACCCATAAATAACGACCATCGAGCTGTTTACCTGGCGTGACCAGACTACCTGCGGCCAACATGACTTCATCCTCAAGAGTAGCGCCATCCATCACCATGCTTCCCATGCCAATCATGCAGCCATCACTAATTTCACAGCCATGCAGAATCACACCATGACCGATCGTCACCTCGTCACCAATCTGTAAGCCGAAACCACCCGGTTGGCGTTCGCTATCATGGGTCACATGTAATACACATTGATCCTGAATATTACTTCGTGCACCAATCGTGATTCGGTTAACATCGCCCCTGACCACCGCCTGTGGCCAAATCGAACTATCATCAGCAATGCTTACTTCTCCAATGACAGTGGCTGCTTCGTCGATATAGACATCCTGACCCAGTTTCGGTGATTTGTTATTGTAGGTACGTAAACTCATCAGTCCTCTGTATAAGATTAACTTTAGTACTGTGATCATACATGATCAGAAGATCTGGCAGGCGTAGCTTCGATAATTTATCTGGCCAAAAAATATCAGCCCGATTAATGCACATGCTGATTATAAATACATGCGGAATCATCGAACAATCGACTGAATGGCTATAAACTACGCTTACTCTATAACCTGGCGCTGAACTTTAAAAACGATTCCCATTATGCCCATTCATCAAACAGATTCCAGCATTGCGGTGCTTAGCTCACATAAAACCTTAACACCGGTTGCCGCAGCTTACGCCCAGCAATTAAACCTCCCTGTTACTGAAGCTGATGATGACACCTACGATTATTTATTGAAACTCACTGAATGGCCAACACCTCCGGGTTATCGATGTGAACTACATAAAACTGCAAGCGGATCACCCGGACCGATCTTTGTAGAGTTTACCACTGGCAAAGCGGCACATCGGCGTGTGATGGGAGGCGGTCGTAAACAAACATTAGCGCGAGCGGTGGGCCTGAAAGCCAAATTCAATCCTGCCATACTGGATGCCACCGGCGGACTCGGCAGGGATGCGTTTGTACTGGCCAGCCTGGGCTGCCAGGTAACCTTACTGGAGCGCCAGCCTTTGCTGTACATCCTGTTGGAAAACGGCATTGAACGTGCTCGGCACGACGAATCCACCGCCGACATTGCCAACAGAATGCAATGCATCCATGCGGATGCGAATGACCACCTGTCTGCAATCGACTTCGCGAATGAAATCGACGTGATCTATCTGGACCCGATGTATCCGAAACGCGGCAACAGTGCAAAGGTCAAGAAAGAAATGCAGTATCTACAAGACCTGGTCGGTGATGATCTGGATGCAGGGGTTGTCCTGGAGAAAGCAAGACACTCCCAGGTTCGACGTGTTGTGGTTAAACGCCCGGCGGGTGCATCAGCCTTGAATGATTTAAAGCCTCAGGCAATCGTCAGCAGCAAGAATACCCGTTATGATATCTATTTCCCGTCAACCACGGATCAGTAACATGAATACCACCATGACAGACCTAGAAATTCGCATTTCGCATCAAGATGCCAGTATTGAAGAATTAACCCGCGTCCTGCTGGAGCAGGAAAAATTAATCAAGACGATGCAGCATGACCTGGATACCTTTCGTCAGCAGCTAAAAGAGTTCTCACTCATCGCGCCGCTTTCTGAAGAAACACCACCACCGCATTATTAACACAAAAAGTTGACTGCCAATGACTGATGCACTGATCCAGATTATGGCGCTACTGGCGCTAGGCGTGGTGTGGTCCTACGTGAAACCCGCCGGACTTGAAATCGTCGCAGTGCGCAACGCATTAACCAACAGCGTTTACTTTGTGTTTCTACCTGCGCTGGTTCTGCGGGTATTGTGGCATGCACAACTGGATATCAATAGCGTTAAAATTTCTATCAGCGCGATTATTGCGATACTAAGTTGTTTATTACTGGCGATTGCAATCTGTCGCTACTGCCAAAGCAACCGCCCGGTGGCTGGTGCGATGATACTGGCAGCAGCATTCCCTAACGCCACCTATCTGGGACTGCCGTTACTGGAAAACACATTCGGTAGCTGGGCACGCAGTATCGCCATTCAGTTCGATATGTTCGCCAGTCTACCTTTGGTATTAACGGTAGGCATTATTGTCGCAGGACGTTATGGCAACCAACCTGCAAAAACACACCCCATTTTCTCACTATACAAAGTGGTTCCATTGTGGGCGGCGGGACTGGCCGTCTACCTGAACCTTGCTGAAATCAAAGCACCCGTCTGGCTGGATGGTTTATTGATGATGATGGCGCAGGCCGTTATTCCATTGATGCTATTCGCGGCTGGCCTCGCGCTGTCACGTGGCCTGAATGAATGGCGTCGTTTACCGACGGTGATACCGGTTGCATTGATTCAATTGTTTGTCATGCCCTTCATCGTCTGGCAAGTAGCTAAACTGACGGGTATGAGTGGCGACATGTTACGCGCTTTGGTGATAGAAGGTGCACTTCCCAGCATGGCCCTCGGTGTCGTGTTGTGTGACCGCTTCGGATTAAACACCGGGATCTATGCAGCCGCCTTAGCGTTAACAACACTGATGAGTTTTTTCACCTTACCGTTATGGTATCACTGGGTTTAGTAAGGGCAAAATAGATGCGCTCTCTTATTTAGGGCAGATGACTCAAAATACACAAAATCTTGATAAAATGGATATACTCACCCAGGGTTTAATCGGTGCGACACTCGCACAAGCTGGCGCGAGGCCCCATGAGGTACGACTGGCCACATTGATTGGCTTCTGCGCAACCACTGCTTGCTGATGCACATTCACTCATTGAAAAACCCGGGTCAGAGAACAATATTCACTAATATTATTAACAATTGTTTTCTTAAAACGATTACACCTGTTACATAGGCAAACGAATATGACAACCAAGATTGAAATGTACGCTACAAGTTTCTGCAGGCACTGCATGGATGCCAGAGAGTTTATGCAATCGAAGGACATTGATTATGAGGAGTATCTGCTCGATCTTATGCCTCTGGAAAAAGACACAATGATCCAACGTTGCGGCCAGAAGTCTGTCCCACAAATTTTCATCAATAATCATCATATTGGTGGCCTGAGTGATCTTAAATTGTTGGATAGCAATGGTGAGCTGGAAAAGTTACTCACCAGTTAATCAGGTGTCAGTATGTAAGAATTACCAGGGTCTTAACCTATCAATCACTTCGCATATTGAATCTTATCGATTGAACGAGTTACGCTTACCAATATGTGATCCGCAATCATAAGACTTGGAAAAAATAGGTAACTTTTCTTTCATATCATTGATAATTCAACAGACAACACTCCCATAATATGGACATAGTCACTCAAGGTTTATTCGGTGCGACGCTTGCACAAGCTGGCGCGAAACCCAATGAGGTGCGTCTGGCCACATTGATTGGTTTTTGTGCGCCATTATTGGCGGATGCAGATGCGCTTATTCGTTCAAGTGAAGACCCACTGCTGTTTCTTGAGTTTCATCGCTATTTCACACACTCGCTTGTCTTTATTCCTGTCGGCGCACTGATTGCATCATTATTATTCTGGCCGTTATTAAGAAGACGATTGGCATTTAATAAAATCTATCTGTATGCGTTTCTTGGTTATGCCAGTGCTGGTTTTCTGGATGCCTGCACCAGCTACGGTACTCACTTGCTATGGCCATTCAATGACGACCGAATTGCATGGAGTATCATCTCCATCTTTGATCCGGTCTTCTCTCTGGCGCTGATCGTGGCCATTGTTGTTGGTGTTGTTAAGCATCAACCACATGCAGCTCGGATAGGTATCGCATTCGCTGCTGCCTACCTTGCACTTGGCGCGATTCAGCATGATCGCGCTGAATCGCAGGCTCATTTAAAGGCACAGCAACGCGGGCACATGACCGAACGCTTGATCGTCAAACCCACCATCGGCAATTTGCTGCTCTGGCGTTCGATTTATGAAACGAATGGCATATTTTACGTCGATGCAGTGCGCGTAGGCCTACCGGGTAACGGCAAGGTTTTTACAGGTGATAGCGTGAAGGCCTTTGTTATCAACCGCGACTTACCTCAATTGGCAGATCAGATGATGGTCTATCGCGACATCAAACGCTTTGAATTTTTCTCTGATGGATTTCTGGTCTGGCACCCGCAGCGCGCCAATGTAGTGGGTGATCTACGCTACGCTATGCTACCGACTAGCATCCGCCCGCTCTGGGGAATTGAGTTACCACTTAACTCACCTGATGAGCATGTGACATTCAATACCTATCGCGACATGCCTGACAGTGAGCGTAAGGCCTTTTTTTCCATGTTGTTTAACTCAAAACAGCCGCCAACTACTCAATAAACTAAATACCGAAGACAACCATGCGCGATCAGAAAACATAGGCACACTTGGCTTAACGAAGTAATATTCGGATCAGCGTGCAATTGTTTCTAATATTATTAAGTAATGATCGCTAACCGCTTGTCTCTTTAATAATAGGGTTTAGAGTCTATTTGACGCTGCCATATATTCGGTATTTTCGAAGCTTTAAATCTTTTTTTCGACTTTTCCTCACTATTGAATATCTCTATGCTAATCACAACGCAATGGAGAACGTGACTATCTTCATACGCAATCTTAAATAAAAGCCTGTTGCACTTGATGGGCTTTATGAATGACCGGAAGAGAAACTCGTCATTTATATTTGAAAGGAGAAA
>Ga0316205_10001531_pt1 | contig 28332 bp, 34 predicted proteins | sample 3monthpyrite_MG_FD_204941 | JGI IMG/M metagenome (GOLD analysis project Ga0316205, IMG submission 204941) | Microbial mat bacterial communities from mineral coupon in-situ incubated in ocean water Damariscotta River, Maine, United States -... | ecosystem: Environmental > Aquatic > Marine >...
AAGCGCAGGACAACATGAAGGCCACACGTCCGTACGCGGGTAAAATTCGAAATGTTATTGGTCATTTGGCCCATGCTCATCCTGAGTACAGGCATACCTTCATGATTGAGCGTGAAGTTAAACGCGCTGGATTCATTGTTATTTCATCAGATCGAGGACTTTGTGGCGGTTTAAATGCCAACGCATTTCGTGCCACGATCAACAAGATGAAAGAACTGGATGATCAGGGTATCGATATTGATGTTTGCACCATTGGTAAGAAATCGACCCAGATGTTTAAGCGCCTGAAGGGAACCTTACGTGCTGAAACCTCAAACCTGGGCGATAAGCCAAGGTTTGAAGATATTATCGGTGTTGTTAAGGTGATGCTGGACGCGTATGAGAATGGTGAAATAGACCAGTTATTTGTGGTTTATAACGAATTCGTCAACACCATGACACAGGCGCCACAGATAGACCAATTACTACCCATTGCAGCAGCTGAGGTTGAAGAAGAAATTAAGCACCATTGGGATTACATCTATGAGCCGGATTCAAAAACGGTTCTTGATGGATTGATGATGCGTTTCATTGAATCACAGGTTTACCAAGGCATGGTTGAGAATATCGCCTGCGAAATGGCTGCCCGAATGGTTGCGATGAAATCCGCCACAGATAATGCCGGCGATCTTATTGATGGACTGGAGCTGGTCTACAACAAAGCGAGGCAAGCTGCGATTACTCAGGAAATTTCCGAAATCGTCAGCGGCGCATCTGCTGTTTAAAATTAGTAGTTACTAGCAAGTGGCTGGTAGCGAGTAAAAAAATTTTTTAATTTAAGTATCTTCATAGAGGAACGGATATGAGTTCTGGAAAGATTGTTCAAATCATCGGTGCGGTCGTAGACGTAGAATTTGAGAGAAGCAACATGCCTAAAGTGTATGATGCACTTCTCGTTGATGACGGAGGTTTGACACTGGAAGTTCAGCAACAGCTGGGTGACGGTGTTGTACGTACGATTGCAATGGGATCAACAGATGGACTGAAACGTGCATCTGATGTCAGCAATACGGGCTCACCAATTTCTGTCCCCGTTGGCCAGAAAACATTAGGTCGCATCATGGATGTCCTGGGTACACCCGTAGACGATGCTGGCCCAATTGGCGAAGAAGTTCGCATGCCAATTCATCGTAAGCCGCCAGCCTATGATGAGCAATCTGCCAATGTAGAAATTCTCGAGACGGGTATCAAAGTTATCGACCTGATCATGCCTATCGCCAAGGGTGGTAAGATTGGTCTGTTCGGTGGTGCGGGTGTTGGTAAAACCGTAACACTGATGGAGCTGATTCGTAACATCGCCGTTGAGCATAGCGGTTTCTCTGTATTCGCTGGTGTAGGTGAGCGTACTCGTGAGGGTAATGACTTCTACCATGAAATGGCTGAAGGTAATGTACTCGATAAAGTATCACTAGTTTATGGTCAGATGAATGAGCCACCAGGAAACAGGCTACGCGTTGCTTTGACAGGTTTGACCATGGCGGAATACTTTCGTGATGAAGGCCGTGACGTTCTGTTGTTCGTTGATAACATCTACCGTTACACGCTTGCTGGAACAGAAGTATCAGCCCTGCTAGGTCGTATGCCATCAGCAGTAGGTTATCAGCCTACACTGGCTGAAGAAATGGGTGCCCTGCAAGAGCGTATTACGTCTACCAAGACCGGTTCAATCACTTCCTTCCAGGCGGTTTATGTACCTGCGGATGACTTGACTGACCCCTCTCCTGCGACAACATTTGCGCATTTGGATGCGACACTCGTACTGTCACGCCAAATTGCCGAGCTGGGTATTTACCCTGCGGTTGATCCTCTGGATTCCACATCGCGATTACTCGATCCATTGGTTATTGGTAACGAGCATTATGACACTGCACGTGCCGTACAAGGTACCTTGCAACGTTATAAAGAACTAAAAGATATCATCGCTATCCTCGGTATGGATGAGTTATCGGATGAAGACAAACAGGTCGTTGCCCGAGCTCGTAAAATGCAACGCTTCTTGTCGCAACCTTTCTTCGTTGCGGAAACGTTTACCGGTTCACCTGGTAAGTATGTTTCTTTGAAAGATACCATTCGCGCGTTCAAAGGTATTGTTGACGGTGAATATGACGCACTACCAGAGCAAGCATTCTATATGGTAGGCGGCATTGAAGAAGCTGTTGAGAAAGCCAAGACCCTGTAATTAGCAATAGGTAAACATAATGGCAATGACTACACATGTCGACATCGTGAGTGCAGAAGAAGCAATATTTTCAGGAACAGCTGAAATGGTATACGCTCCGGCTGAAATGGGTGAGGTGGGCATTGCTCCACGTCACACGCAAATGATTACTCGTCTTAAACCGGGCGAAGTTCGTTTACAAACCGGAGACGATGAAAAGACCTTTTATGTTTCAGGCGGTATTCTCGAAGTTCAGCCGCATGTGGTCACCGTATTGGCTGATACAGCTATTCGTGCTGATGATCTGGATGAAGCTCAAGCATTGAAAGCGAAAGAAAAAGCAGAGCAAGCACTTAAAGATAAAAAATCTGATATGGATTATGCTAAGGCGCAGGCCGAACTGGCTGAAGCGGCTGCCCAGTTACGCACGATTCAAAAACTACGCAAGATTAAGAAATAAAAAATGCTTTAGTTAACGACAAAACGGCATGGTTTACCATGCCGTTTTTGTTTGTAAAGCGAGTAAAGGTACAGGATAAAAAGGAAAAGGTTGATTTTATATTCGGTATTCAGCTGTGCAAATCCAAGCCTTTCAGGATGGTATGAGCACACGAATGCTGGATGTATACCAAAAATTTATCAGGAAGTATTATGTCCATACCAATCGTAGAAAAGAACAAAGCGGTATTTTTTACCTATTCAATTACTGATGAATCGGGTGAAACCGTAGAACAAAGTGATTTGCCAATAGGTTATGTACACGGCGTAGATAGCGATATCATAGAAAAACTGGAGCTTGTCATGGATGGATGCAGTCTTGGCGATAAAGTTGAAGTGATGCTAACGCCCGAAGAAGGATTTGGGGATATTGATCCGGATTTAATATTTACGGATAATTTAACCAATGTACCTCCGGAATTTCACCAGCTTGGGGCTGAAGTGGAAATGCAAAATGAACAAGGTGATGTTAAAAAGTTTACAGTATCGAAAATTGAAGACGGTAAATTGACGGTTGACGGTAATAACCCACTTGCCGGGAAGAATGTAACCTTTCATATCATTATTGCCGATATACGCGATGCGACACCCGAAGAAATTCAGGCAGGCCGCCCTGAAGACAGTATTCCACCGACGCTGCATTAGGCGAATAGAGAGGGGCAGGTTAAATACAGTGATATCAACCAGGGTACTATAGGTCAGCTAGGTGCTCAAAACGATAATACTGAAATAGTTGCCTAACTGGTAACAGTCAGCCAAAATATTATAGTCCCTAGTCCCTAGTCCCTAGTCCCTAGTCCCTAGTCCCTAGTCCCTAGTCCCTAGTCCCTAGTCCCTAGTCCCTAGTCCCTAGTCCCTGACAATAATAAATATTTCATTTCCCAAGCGTTTTCCAGTATCCTTATTACTTAAACATATCAACGAGCTCCCGATAAAATATCATGAATCTGGAAGTCATTATTCTTGCCGCAGGGCAGGGAACGAGAATGAAATCGTCTAAACCGAAGGTATTACATCACCTTGCCGGTAAGCCCATGTTGTTGCATGTCATTGAAACCGCTCGATTACTCTCTGCCAGAAAAATACACGTTGTTTATGGACACGGTGGCGACCAGATCATGCAAGAAATGGGGCAGCTTGAAGGCGTAGACTGGACAGAGCAAGCCGAACAACTAGGAACGGGGCATGCAGTTCAACAGGTCATGTCCAAATTATCTGAAGATAGTACAGCGCTGGTTTTGTATGGCGATGTGCCTATGATCCAATCATCAACGTTACAAACATTAGTTGCTGATGTTAGCGAAAAGCAAATGAGTTTGCTCACAGTGAAGCTTGATGATCCTTCTGGTTATGGTCGTATCGTGCGTAATCAACACCATGAAGTTGAGAAAATAGTAGAACACAAGGATGCCAATGAATCAGAGTTGTTAATTAGTGAAGTCAATTCCGGCATTATGGCAGTACGTACGACTCATCTTAATAAATGGTTAAGTCAACTTAGTAACGATAATGTTCAAGGTGAGTACTATCTTACTGATATTATTGAGATGGCATCGAACGATGACATTGGCGTTACGGCCACTATCACCGATGACCCAATTGAAGTCAGTGGTATAAATGATAAGGTGCAATTACAGGTAATGGAACGAGCATATCAATACCGACAAGCACTGGGCTTCATGCGCGAAGGTGTCAGTATTATCGATGCGAGTCGCTTTGATTGCAGAGGGTCATGCACAATAGGTAAAGATGTTGTTATCGATGTTAATGCGGTCATCCAAGGTGAGGTCGTACTAGGTGATCGCGTGAACATCGGTCCTAATGTTTTACTTGAAGATGCCATTATTGAAAATGACGTACAGATTTTCGCAAACAGTGTTATCCAGCAAGCTCAGATAGGAGCACATTCCCGTATCGGGCCGTTTGCACGTATTCGCCCAGAAACTGTATTGAAAAATAATACACATGTCGGTAATTTTGTTGAGATCAAGAAGTCTACCGTAGGCGTTGGTAGTAAAGTCAATCATTTAAGTTATATTGGTGATTCTGAGATAGGTAGTAACGTGAATATAGGCGCAGGCACTATCACCTGCAACTACGATGGCGCGAATAAATTTAAAACGATTATTGGCGATAACGCCTTCATCGGTTCAGATACGCAATTAGTGGCACCGGTGACCATAGGTAAAGGTGCTACCATCGGTGCGGGTTCTACGATTACGAGGAATTCACCTGACGATAAATTAACCCTGAGTCGCAGCAAGCAAGTGACCCTGGATAATTGGCAGCGTCCTAAAAAAGAGTAAACGGAAAATACTATGTGTGGAATTGTGGGTGCTATCGGTCAAAGAAATATCAGCCAGATCCTGGTTGAGGGTCTGAAGCGGCTGGAATATAGAGGATATGATTCTGCTGGTATTGCAATACTGAATGAAGACAATAAAATTTCTCGCATAAGAAGAATTGGCAAGGTAAAGGAGCTAGAGTCAGAGCTTAGTGACAATGCCATTGGTATGTTGGGCATCGCGCATACCCGATGGGCAACACACGGCAAGCCCACTGAGGCGAATGCACATCCTCATATTAGTAATGATCGAGTCAGTTTGGTTCACAATGGTATCATTGAAAACCATGAAGCTTTAAAACTGAAGCAGACTGAACAAGGTTTCCGTTTTACTTCCGAGACAGACACAGAAGTCATCGTGCATCAGGTAGATCATTACCTGGGAAGTGGCAAAGATTTATTTTCTTCAGTACAAGCAGCAGTGAAAGACCTGGAAGGTGCCTATGCATTGGGCGTTATTTGTGTAGACGAACCTGATACATTAGTAGCTGCACGAAAAGGTAGCCCACTTATTATTGGTGTGGGTGTGGGTGAGTATTTTATTGCATCTGACACAGCAGCATTAATACCCGTTACTCAACAATTTATAATTCTTGAAGATAATGATATTGCTAAAATTACTCGAGAAGGGATAGAAATTGTTAATCAAGATGGTGTGAAGGTTGAGCGTAGTATTCATATCTCTGAGCTACTTGCAGATGCTGTGGAGCGAGGCGAATATCGTCATTACATGCTCAAAGAAATATTTGAGCAGCCAAGGTCACTGAGCGATTGCCTTGAGGGACGCATCAGCGCTAATAAAGTTCTTGAAGAAGCTTTCGGGCATAATGCCAGTGAAATTTTTGATAATGTTCAAGGTGTTGAAATTATAGCTTGTGGCACCAGTTATAATGCAGGCTTGGTGGGTAAGTATTGGTTCGAGTCTATCGCTGGAATCCCTTGTGGTGTCGAGGTTGCGAGTGAGTTTAGGTATCGTAAACCCGTGGTACGCAAAAATTCACTGATTATTACGCTCTCTCAGTCAGGTGAAACGGCTGATACTCTTGCAGCACTGCAAGAAGCAAAGAAACTGGGGTTTGGTAGTTCTTTAGCTATCTGTAATGTACCTGAAAGCTCAATAACTCGTGAATCCGAGCTCGTATTGATGACAAGAGCAGGGCCGGAAATCGGTGTAGCATCAACTAAAGCATTTACAACACAACTGGTTTGTTTGTTACTCGTTGTATTAGTGTTGGGAAGGCGTCATGGAATGTCATCAGAAACAGAAGCTAAAATTGTCAAAGAGTTACATAGCTTGCCAAGAAAAGTCGAGGAAGCCTTGAGTCTGGATGATTCTATTAAGGATATGGCAGAGCGTTTCAATGACAAGCATCATGCACTATTCCTGGGTCGAGGCGCACAATATCCCGTCGCCATTGAAGGAGCATTGAAATTAAAAGAAATTTCATACATCCATGCCGAAGCCTATCCCGCGGGTGAATTGAAACATGGGCCCCTGGCCTTGGTAGATGAGAACATGCCTGTGGTGGCCGTTGCTCCCAATAATGAATTACTGGATAAATTAAAATCCAATTTGCAGGAAGTAAGCGCCAGAGGCGGTAAATTATTTGTATTTGCCGATAAATCGGTGTCTTTAAATCAAGGCCCGCATATAGAAATTATCCGGGTTGCAGAAACAGAAGATAGTATCGCACCAATAATTTTTACCATACCATTACAATTGTTAGCCTATCATGTGGCAGTATTGAAAGGTACAGATGTAGACCAACCGCGCAATTTGGCTAAATCGGTTACTGTGGAGTAAACCTAAACGTAGCTTTTTTTCATTCTGTATGGTTGTTGATGATAACTCATGAGGTATATCACGCCAGAAAATGATTGATGATCCCAACAAAGCGAAGATAGTTGTTCACACAGAACATGAGTGTTTCCGCTTGATTTGTAGCGGCGATTGGAATCTAAATCACCTGACCGAAGTCATTAAACAGTTTAAAGTAATTCATAAGAATCCCCCCTCAGTCCAATCAATTGATATTGATATTACCAGCGTCGAAAACATTGATAGTAGCGGCGCTATTTTACTTTTAAATAATATTCACAAGCTTGAGGAAAACAGCGATCAGGTAAGTTTGTCTGGAACCAGTGATGAGCAGCACAAAATGCTGGAAATGTTTCGCCAGCAGCTCGATTATCAAGAAGATCGCACGCAAAAAAAATCGAGTTCACTGAGTCAAGATTTGGAAAATCTCGGTAAAAAGACAATATCGTATTTGAAAAATAGCGGAGACTTTTTTGCATTCCTGGGTGAGACATATAGTGCATTTTTTTATTATTTACTTCATCCATCGTCAATTAGATTTAGAGCCATAATAAAAAATATTGAAGAGGCAGGGGTTAGGGCATTACCCATTGTTGCCCTGACGTCTTTTCTTATCGGTGTGGTAATCGCCTATCAAAGTGCTGTTCAACTAGAAAAATTTGGAGCGAGCATTTTTATAGTAGACATGATCGGAATATCAGTTACTCGAGAGTTATCACCTTTAATTACAGCAATAGTCGTTGCTGGCAGGAGTGGGTCTTCGTACACAGCACAATTAGGTGTAATGAAAATCACCGAAGAGATAGATGCAATGAGAACCATGGGGTTTAATCCTTTCCGGTTCCTGGTGCTGCCTCGCATGATTGCATTGATGATCGCCATGCCACTGATGATATTTTTTGCAGACCTGATAGGTATTTTTGGAGGCATGTTTGTAGCCAAACTACAGTTAAATATGTCGTATAGTGAATTTGTTAGCCGCTTGCAAAGTGTGTTGGAAATAAAGCATGTCTGGGTCGGGCTCATTAAAGGGCCCTTTTTTGCCTGGTTGATTGCTGCGGTGGGTTGTTACCGGGGTTTTCAGGTGTCGTACAATACGGAAAGTATAGGCCGCTATACAACCATTAGCGTGGTTAATGCCATATTTCTTGTTATTGCTTGTGACGCAGTGTTCTCCGTGGTGTTGACGGAGCTTGGTATATGAAAAATACGGTCGTTACTATGCGTAACATCGTCACTCGTTTCGGTGTTAATGTCGTGCATAAAGACGTTAATTTGACTATCTATGAGGGTGATATTTACGGGTTATTAGGTGGAAGTGGTTCAGGTAAGTCCACTTTGCTGAGAGAGATGATTATGTTACTGCGACCTGAGAGCGGTAGTATTCAGGTGTTGGATAATGATGTATTGGCACTGAACCCGCGACAGGTCGATGATTTGAGGAAAAAATGGGGGGTTCTATTCCAGTCCGGCGCACTTTATTCGTCATTAACGGTGGCGGAGAATATAGCCATTACTTTGAAAGAATATACAGAATTACCCGTTGATTTGGTCAATGATATCGTGATGACAAAGATCAAGATGGTTGGTTTGCCAGAACATGCAGCGCGATTATTTCCAGCTGAGCTTAGCGGTGGTATGATAAAACGTGCTTCTTTAGCAAGAGCATTGGCTATGGACCCTCAAATATTATTTCTCGATGAACCGACATCGGGTCTTGATCCGGTCGGTGCAGAAGCATTTGATAAGTTAATCATGAGTTTGAGAGAGTTGCTTGGTTTTACTGTTGTCATGGTAACGCATGATCTCGATTCGATATGGACAATTGTTGACCGTTTATGTGTACTAGGTGATAAGAAGGTAGTAGCTGAGGGTAGCTTGAAAGAAGTGATGGAATGTGATCATCCAACGATTGAACATTTTTTCAAAGGCAGCCGAGGTGCATTAAGAAGCAGAGCCTAATATGGAAAGTAGAGTCAATTACATTATTGTAGGTGTTTTCGTGGTGTTGTTTTCCACGGCATTGATCGCGTTTGCTTTCTGGCTTGGTAAATACGGAGATGATAGCGACTTCGTATACTATAAAGCATACATGACGGAATCAGTCTCGGGTTTAAGTCGAGAAGCTTCAGTCAAATACAGGGGCGTGGATGTCGGTATCGTGACTGAAGTTAAAATCGACCCTAATAACAGCGAACAGGTACAGCTGACCCTGAAAGTTAGAAAGGATACGCCAATAAGAAAAGACATGTATGTCATACTAAAGTTTTACGGTTTGACCGGCCTGGCATTTATTGAAATTAGTGGCGGTTCTAAAAGTGCAGCATTGTTTACCCATGATGATGGAGAAATGCCGACAATAAGTACGGCTCCATCCTTGTATCAAAGGCTAGATGAATCCTTGTCCGGGCTTGCTGGAAAACTTACTCATACATTGGATAGTATGGATGAATTGTTGAATAAGAAAAATATAGAAAACTTCAGTGATTCACTAAGTAATATTAAGGACTTTTCAATACAAATAAAGAGCTTCCAAAAAGATGTTAGGGCTGTGCTAAAAAAAGGTGTGGGCATGGAAGAAAGTATTATTGCTGCATCCAATCAAGTTGCAGAAGCATCGGTGGGTATTAAAGAGATGGTGAGCGCTCTTGAAGAAAGTGTGAAAAGAGGCGACTTTGATATTAAACAAATAGGTGCCAGGAGTTTTGAAAAATTCGACGGTCTAATGGAAAATCTGAATAGTCTTTCCAGTGAGATTGAACAGGCAGTTATATCGATAAAAGACAGTCCGAGTGATTTGTTGTTTAAGCAAACAGAAAAAAAACTGGGGCCAGGAGAGCGTAGTCAATGAACCATTTTTATTCATTGGTTATAATTTTACTAACATTAGTGACGGGTTGCGCTACGACTAAATCATTATCTGTCCAGCACTATACCCTGGAATTAAGTCAGACTGGAGTCAAAGCACTGGTTAAAAGGAATTCGGAGAAGTCACTCACTATTGACACCCCGAAGAGTATCGCAGCGATTAAAAGCAGGAAAATACTTTATCAGGATAAAGATCATACGCTGAATGCTTATGCTTTCAGCGAATGGAGCGACACACCCAATCGCATGTTTGCCAGCTTGCTGTTGAGTGCATTAATTGACAGCACAATATTTAAAGTTGTATTGCCTGTAGATTCAAGAGCTGATAGTGATTATGTGTTAGAAAGTACGCTACACACATTTCGACAACAAATAAATAGTCAAACGAGTGCTAATGCGCTGGTTAAAATCACATTTTATTTGTTAAAAAAAGATACCACTACAGTGATCTCATCCCGTGTGTTTGTATCTAAGATAGATGCTCAAAGTGTAGATGCAATAGGCGGTGTAAAAAGTTTTAATACAGCTGTCAATGAGATCAGCGATGAACTGATTGAATGGCTGTTGTCACTGGAACTATAAAAAGGCGTATCATTTTTTATCCTTAATATCAGTATTTTCATCATCTTCTGCGATGAGCTGGTAATTATCTGATCGTACACCCTTCACGAGCAAATCAACATTCTCCTGAGGTATGTTAACCATTTCAAGTGCCAGCCCCCCTAGTCTCAGGCTGCTTTCAACCGCTTCTGGAAAAGCATAAGTAGCCCCTGCTTCAATCAATCGGCCACATGATTCCAGGTCCCGTGCACGCGAGATAACAGGTACATCAGGGAAATGGTTGCGTATGTGTGTTACAGCACGTTCAGCAGTTGCACCATGGTCAATAGTAAGAACGACCAGGGCCGCTTGTTCTAAATGGACTGTGGATAATAATTCAGGGTCGCCAATATCACCAAAATAAACAGGTAAGCCATCTTTTCTACCTTGAGCTACATGATCGGGATTGGTATCAAAAGCTATAAATGGGACACGACTGGTATGCAACAGCATGGCAACGGCGTGCCCGACTCGACCATAGCCACCAATAACGACGGCTTTGCTTCCATCTTTACTGGGCTGGGGAATATATTGGTCATCTGAGTCCATGTCATTACTTTCCAGGCGCTGTGCGAGTGAATCACCCAGGCGAACCAGCAGAGGAGTTAGCAGCATTGAAATTGATATAACACCGATAGCATAGATGAATGTAGCATCATCAATAACTTTCAGAGCCTTCGCCGAGCCGAAAAGCACAAAACCAAATTCCCCTCCCTGGGAAAGCAGGAAAGAAATTCGGGTTGCCACTGCTGATGTATAGCCAAATGCAATGGCGAGTAGGAAAAGTACCACTAGTTTTATGGAGATAATAACTGTGGTATGTTGCAGGAATAATTGTGGATGTTCAGCCAGAGACTTGAAGTCGATAGACATTCCAACGGCAACAAAAAAAAGACTCATCAATAAACCCTTATAAGGTTCGACTGATGCCTGTATTTGTAGCCGGTAACGTGATCCCGACAACAGCATGCCCATAATGAATGCACCCAGGGCCATTGATAAGCCCGCAATTTGCATGGTCCAGGCAGAGAGAAAAACTGAAAGCATCACGACTAGAATAAAACCTTCTTTATTAGAATGGCGTGCAAGGTAATTCAAAGCGATGGGTAGAATATATTTTCCGAACGCGGCAATCAGAACTAGCATGCCGATAACGATGGAAAATTGTTCCCATAAAGGCACATCTGAAGATAATGTTCCCGTTAAAGACATGATCGGTACAATAGCGAGTAAGGGAACTATCGCAATGTCCTGCATGAGTAAAATGGAGAAAGCTGTATTGCCATGTTTGCTAGCAATATCACCGCGTTCTTGCAGTAATTGCAAAACAAATGCTGTGGAGGAAAGTGCAAAAGTCAGCCCGATAAGCAAGGCAGATTTCCAGGAGGGCTGGTACATATAATAATAACCACCAATAGCTACGCCTGTTATTAATATTTGAAGTGAACCTAGCCCCAATACCTCGCGCCTCATTGCCCAGAGTCGACTAGGTTTCATGCCGAGTCCAATGAGGAACAGCAGTAGTACAACGCCCAATTCTGTGAAGTGGCGAACATCCTCTACATGTTCAGTCACGTAGGGGCCGGGAGAATAGGGGCCAACAACGATTCCCGCAACCAGGAGACCAAGCACTGACCCAAGTCCAAAGTGCTTAAATAGTGCAACTGTAATCGAAGTGACCAGTAAGATTAGTAAAGCCGATGTTAAAAAAGTATCGAGATGCATGTTGTAATAATAGCAGTATTGTTAGTAAATGAGAGTGTAATATAACATTGAGACTTCAATGATACATGAGTTTGCACTAAATTTTCTTCTAAAGGCAATAGACATTAAAAAAGCATAGAAATCCAGTGAAGTCAGATCAGGTATGAGAGGGCAGTGCTATTTTAAAAATAATGATAGATAAAAAAGTAATTATTCCAGCGCCAGTAGATCAGTTTTTATCGAAGAGCGTACTTTTTCAATAGCGCTAATAATGGTATCGACCGATTGTCTATTCCGGGACATATCATTCCAATGTTGGGACCATATATCTAATAAGCCAGTAGATGTGTTTCGGATATCCGGTGATGTGAGCAAGCTGAGATCTGATATCAAGCCTACTTTTACCCAGCCTTTACGAGGACTTCCGTCAATTGTGTTTTTATCATAGTGAGCGCTGTATACCAATTGTTCCAACGCTGAGAGTTCTAGCAGCATTTCAAAGCATGCAGTACGGATAGTGCTATTCTGTTCAGAGACTTCTAATCGCCATACATTATAGGAAAAACCTATTAACGCGAAAAGTAAGCTGAAAATAACAGCAAGCTGGTAAAGGGTAACTTTGTGATGGAGCGGTTTGTCCATGCAATGAAAATAACATTATTTTAGACAAAAAAATAGCCAGGCGAGAGATAATGCCTGGCTATTAAGTTGAGTTTAATGGCTCGCCTTACTTAGCGATAACTTTTTTAACCATCGCGATTATTGCCATTAAAGCACCACCACCTACACCACCACCAGCGATACTGCCAATGATACTGCCAATGTCCATTCCACCGGCACCTGTTGATACACCCAGCATGCCCAGTAACTGACCACCCAGGCCGCCACCAATAATACCTGCTATGGAGTTGCCCAGTGTGCCCAAAGAAAGGTTTTTAAAGATAGAGCCAGTGACATTACCACCGACTGCGCCACTAACTAACTGAATGATTAAGGGTATTAAATTTTCCATATTGATTCCTCGTTTTATTATTTATGTTTATCGGGGTACTGCGTTAATCACCTGTGTAAAAATAAATATTACTTTTTAGTGCTAAAAACTAAAAGTGAAATTCAGGTTTACTCTCCCCAGAATTTCCACCACTTTTTGCTGGATTGACGTTGTTCCTGGCCCATGTCTGATCCTTTATCCAGTTCGTTCTGAGTTTGCATGGATTTTTTATCTTTTTGCTTTTCCAGTCCTTTCATGGAGTCGCGCTTCTTTTCCATTTTTTCTTTGCGTTTCATTTCATCATTATTGTAATTTTCACTACGCATTTCTTTATGCTTATTTTCCTTCTGTTTCTTTTCCTTGTATTTGTCTTCTACACCATCTTTGGCTTGCATAGCATCACGATGAGCTTCTTTTTGAAGGTCTGAAGGTTTTCCTTTTCCAGCCCATTCAGGTTTATCTGCATATACAGGTGCTGTGAGTAAAGCGCCAAGCAAAATAAGTGAAGTTTTAATTTTCATAATTAATTACCGTGTATCGATGACAAAATAGCGTTGATAAAATGTTTGGGTTAAATGCGTTGAGTGCTAATAATATGTTAATTAAGTCATAACATATATGACAAAATTGGAGAATAAAGTTAATTTAACAATTGATATCAATCCTGGATATAAGCTTGTCAATCTATCAGGCGAGTGTGGGTGGTTATTAACGTTATATATTAAACACTTATTAAATATAAGAATATAATTAATTACAGCAAGTAATCATTGATGTTGGTGTGCAACAAATTGGCCAGTAAACAAGACTTGTGTGCCAAATTCATCACTTATCCTGGATTCCAGCTTAATACGAGCAATGCCTTTGCGTTGAAACATGGAAACAAATTTGTCAGCATGACTGCTGGAATTAAAAGTGCAGGTAGACGTTATTATGTCAGTGACAGGTTTAATATACTGTATGTTACTTTCCTGGATAACGATGTGCCCAGTTAAGCCCCGTTCTTTCATCAATAGATAAAGCAATCCCCAGCCACTAAGTACAGAGATTGAATACAGGCTGCCACCAAATGCAGTGCATTTATGATTAATGTTGTTTTCAAGTGGCGCAGACAATGTCAGTGAAGAGCTACTTTCTTCAACCACACAGACACCCATGGCCTTTGTGATAGGTATCTCGGCATGCAAAACTTCTTGAAGTGATATAGACATATGATTATGTGTTTAACGAATACAGGTTAAATAGGCCTTTTTTTCTCTTTGCAGATAATGTTTAGAGCTACTTCCTCCTCGATTAATCGACTTCTTATAGCTGTCTGTATAGCATTTGCAAAAAGAATCTACTGAAATCTCTTTTTTCAAATGATTGCTTCTCTTTGCTCTTTTATAAGATTTCTGACAATGGATGTTTGCACTGTGTTGAATTAACGCAGGATCAATACAAATATTTTGAACAGAGAATTCTGTCATCGCAAGTTCATAACGAACCGGTTGATAAGTTATATCTATATTCTTTGATGCTTTGCGCTTATCACTACATAAATGATTGGCGGCTCTGTCGTTAAATTTTCTTTCTACTGCCATGGTTCTTAATTTATTTTTAACATTTTTAATATTTTTCTCTAAACAAACAGACTCAACAATAGCTAAATTGTCTTCTCCATAACGTTTACTGAATCGTTTTGATTTAGTAAGGTAGGCTCTCATTTGCATTTTTGATTTTTCTTCAGCTTTCTTTAGTTGGTTTTCGAGTTTGTTATCCGGCAATTCTGCGTATTTATTAGATAAGCATTTGCAGTCGAAAAAATGTTTACTACCGGGGCTCGCCTGTTGGCAACTTTTCTCAAAGTCGGCGGTAGCTTTGTTTAGCGCATCGGCAGTTTCATCAGCGTTGGATACAAAAGGTAGAATGAACAGTAAAGCGAAAAGTGAAACGGTCGATTTAATCATGTTTTTTCCTTATTGTTATTTTCAGTATTCGGAAATATGCATTTAAACAGTGATTGTTAATCCATTTATAGTCTATTTTAACTGGCTTAGGGAATATATTAAAGCGATATGAATAGAAAGGCCTAATTCCTGTCAATGGACGGTAGTCGGCGATTAACGCATCAGGAAGTTCATCAAGTTTTCAAGAAACACGATTCAATAAAGCAATGCTCTTCACTTGAACAAAAACATGTTTGCCAACCTCAAGTTTTAACTCGGTTGCAGATTTCCGCGTAATACGACTCAGAACAGGTACCCCACCCGCGAGTAATCGAACGGTTACTTGAGCTAGTCCTTCATCAGAAATAGCATCAATCACGGCAGGAAAACTATTCAAAATACTCGTACCCGTTTGGTGATGCAATGTCAGGCTGAGATCACGAGCAGCCAGTTGACAACGCACCTTCTCACCTATGCGAATGCCTTTGTGAGCTACAGTGATTTGTCCGCCTGCAAATTCCAGATGAGTGAGATGGTAATGCTCATCGTATCCAGTAACAACTGCTTCAATAACGGCTGTAGCCTGGGTGACGTGAGCAAGCGGTAGGTCAAGGCGTGTGAAGACATCGTGCACGTCTCCTGAGCTTACAACACTGCCTGAATCCAGTAATACCAGGTAGTCAGCGAGACGTAATACTTCATCCTGTGAATGTGTAACATAGAGTACTGGAATGTTTAACGTTTTATGTAAAGTTTCAAGGTAGGGTAATATTTCCTGTTTGCGGGCCTCGTCCAGAGCAGACAGTGGTTCATCCATGAGTAGCAAGCGGGGGCTAACGGCCAGAGCTCTGGCAATAGCGACACGTTGACGTTCACCGCCTGACAAGGTCTCAGGGTAACGTGATAACAGCGGGCCAATTCCCAACAGTTCTATGGCTTGATCCAGTGAAACCTTGCGATCTGCATGACTCACTCGTTTCATACCATATTCGATATTGTTTAGTACATTCAGGTGCGGGAATAACGAGGCATCCTGAAAAACATAACCAATGGGACGCTCATGTGGCGGTAAAAAATAGTTGTCTTGCTGCCAGTAATCATCGCCTAATCTAAATTCACTCTGCTGATAATAATCTAGTCCGGCTATTGCACGTAATAACGTGGTTTTGCCACAACCTGAAGGGCCGTACAAACAAGTAACGCCTTGTTCTGGCAAAGTAAGATCAACATCAAGGGTAAAATCACCGTGTTGAGCATGAAACTTTGCGGTGATACTCATGTTTGTACAACCTTAATACGTCGGTTGAAGGCATACACGACTAATAACATGAGAAAGGACAACAGTAATAATCCACCTGATAGCCAGTGAGCATGCGTAAATTCCAGGCTTTCGACATGATCATAGATAGCGATAGAAAGAACCTGAGTTTCCCCAGGAATATTCCCTCCAATCATTAAAACAACACCAAACTCACCAAGAGTATGAGCAAAGCCAAGAATGGAAGCAGTAATAAAACCAGGGCGTGCCAGTGGGACTGCAATAGTGAAAAACCGATCAAGTGGAGATGCTCGTAATGTAGCGGCAACTTCTAAGGTTTGATGACTAATAGCCATAAAAGCATTTTGTAACGGTTGAACAACAAAGGGTAATGAGTAGATAACTGAGCCGATAACTAGCCCAGTAAAGCTAAATGCGAGTGGTTGTCCACCGAGCGCATTAACCAAAGAGCCGATAGGCCCATCTGGACTTAGCGCAACTAACAAATAAAAGCCTAGTACTGTTGGAGGTAAGACCAAAGGTAAGGCTATAGTGGCCTCCAATAGGAATTTATATCGCCATTGAGTTCTTGCCATCCACCATGCGAGGGGCGTTCCCAACAACAATAGAATTATGGTAGTGATAAACGCCAGTTTAAGCGTTAGTAGCAGGGCAATAAAATCAGCTTCACTCAGCATCAGGGCGTATCATAACCATTATTACGAATCACTGTCAGTGCCACTTCACTGCGAAGAAATGACAGGAATTGATGGGCCGTTGAGCTTTCTTTCAGTAGAATCGCTTGTTGTGTAACTGGCGTGTATAAATGAGTTGGAACCATCCACATAGAACCACTTTTTGGTTGAGTGTGCTGTACAACTTGAGAATACGCCACAAAGCCCAATTCTGCATTACCGCTTTTAACAAACTGGTATGCCTGTGCGATATTTTCACCCCGAACAATTCGTTTTTGAAGTTTATGCCAAAGTGATCGTGATTGTAATATTTCCTGTGCAGCTCTTCCATAAGGAGCCAGCTTAGGGTTCGCGATAGCCAAATAACGAAAATGTTCTTGCATTAGCACGTTTCCATTGTTGTCGACAAATGTTTTGTCGGGGCTCCAAAGTACAACCTTACCTATAGCATAAGTAAACCGACTGCCAGATATTGCATGGCCTTTTTCTTCCAATCGCTTAGGGCGTTTGGAATCAGCTGCCAAAAAAACGTCAAAGGGTGCGCCATATCGAATTTGCGCGTAATGCTTACCAGTAGAACCTGATATCAATGTTATTTTTTTTCCAGTAGACTCCTCAAACTTCATTGCAAGGTCTATTGCAACAGAATGGAAGTTGCTGGCGACAGCAACATGAAGAGAGTCAGCCTGTGCCAAATGACAGCATAATAGTAAGGGAAAACCAATTAAAAGTTTTACCATAAAGGATAATGGTTTCATAGGCGACGAATAGATGTGGATGAAATATTAAAATCGCTGATTTTAATAATCAAGAGTGCAAAGATTATTCGGTATCCAATGGTTTTTCAGATAGTATTTTTTTACCAGTAAACATCGCAGATATGAGTGCATTTTTTTCACGAAATTCCACAAAAATAACGGCCGCGATATGCACTACAATAGAAATCAGTAATAAATAAAAGACATAAACATGCGTTGTTACAACGGGTTTTCTGTATGAACGCATCTCTGCGTATAAAACAGGGTCGACACCAACATCAGAACCTGGTTTTATTTCAGTTAAGTTTTTATGTTCCTCATCAGAACCTGATACCCATTCGGCAATTTCATGGCCAAATGGTGGGAAATATAAATCTGTACCAGCAAGGATCAAACCCGTTGATGCCTGAGTGATCAGCAGTAAGAATAAAAATGTCACCATGAGTTTGGCGAGAGGATTGTGTCCTAGATACGTTGGAGTTTTACCTCTTTTCAAGCCGCCAACATAAGAATCAAGAGATAAGCGGTATTGTTTGCCAAAAGGTAAAATAGTTTTCCAGCGGCTATAATAATTACCTATAAAACCCCAAACAAGACGCCATAACAGGTTCACTGCAAAAACATAACCTACATAGACATGGATTGTTTTTAGCAGTATCTTTCCATCACCACTGACGCCAAAGACTTTTGCATTCAATATAAAAGTGCCGATGGCGATGAGAGTGACCACACACAGTACATTAATCCAGTGAAAAAGGCGTGTAGGGAGGTCCCATACAGAGTAATGTTTTAAGCGTGCATGAGATGAAGTTTGGTCAGACATAATACTTCCTCAATGAAATGTTAGCCAAATAATCCTGAAGTAGCAAACAATGATAAATGACTGCTCAACTTACTATAGGTATCAAATTCTATACTATTTATTGATGGAGTTGTATCAAGATCTCTGGTACGTCTGGACTCACATCTGGATAAATTGCAAAATAGGGGTGTTTAGAAAAATATTTTGATCCGTGAATAATGACTTTGCCTGTACCAAAATTCATCGTAATCTTTTCCAAATATTGTCTTTCAGCAGAAGAATTCAAAACAATCATTTTTACGCCGCCATCTTGAATGCGTATTTTTTTCTTTAAAGTGTATGTGTTATTGATCGGTATAGGGTTATAGCTGTTTACAATTATGCTTTTTATTGATCGTATTTCTTGCCCATCACTGTTACGTAGTAGCGCTTCTATATTACCCGTGCCCATGGTTCTTACTCTCAGAGATATTTTTTTAAGTTTAATGTTACCTTCAAGAACGATTCTTGCGAATTCATAGGTTTTATGGCGAAGTATTAATACTTCGCCAGGCAATAAAGCAGGATTGAGTTGAAAAGTAATGGGAGTGGCATCTCCATTTTGTATAACATCGTGTGCCTTAATAATAATTCTATTGCTTTCTTCTGAGTCAACTTGATTTTTTGTTGTCTGAGTCTGTGTGCATCCAAGTATAAACAAGAGTGTTATAAAATAAATATTACTTTTCATTATAACCTCTGTTTAGTGGTGGACTATAAAACAGTAATTAAGTATCGCAACTGTTCCTATTTACAAGAATAGTAGCTTGTCTCTCGATTGAGTTATACATTCAAGTAGAATAATGCTTGATGACAGATCAAGTATTTTACACTTTATGCTTTGTTGATTTTAATAGCAATTTGTTCTCAATAGGGACATATTTTGATGCCGCCTTAATTAATGAGTTGGCTGTAAGCTGAGGAACACCATAGACCTCTACAGGGATTTTATACTTGGTTTGAATTTTTGTTACCAACAAGTCGAAATCACCATCTCCGGAAGCTAATACTACCAAGTCTGACCCTTCAGCGTACTCAATAGCATCAAGGGTTATTCCAACATCCCAATCGCCTTTGGCAGAACCGTCTGATCTTTGAATGAAAGGTTTTAGTTTTACCTCGAAGCCGATAGCTCTAAGAATATTTTGAAACTGTTTCTGTTTTTCATCACCTCGATCAGTAGTATAGGCAATAGCTTTCATGACTTTTCTATTTTTCGTCACTTCTGCCCAGAATTCATTGTAGTCAAAATTGCAATGGTAAGCCTGCTTTGTTGTGTAGTAAATATTCTGTACATCTACAAGTATAACCGTATTTTTCATTTTAACCTTTGCATTGCGTCTTCATAGTTTATTTCCATTAAACTTGGCGGTCCGCCCCCATGAAATTCTGAGTATGGGTAATATAATAACCAATAACGTTTATCTTTTGGGTCCTGAAATAATTTCTCCCATGTGTCTCTGTTCACTTTAATTAAATCAAGTATATCTGAAACCAGCCACTCTATTCTTCCACATGCTTCATTTGATATTATTTGATCATCTATAGTTTCCCACTCGCCTTCAAGTTTGGTTTCATTGGATGTTAATATTTTCATTAGTTTATATATGCAGCGTGAGTGCTTAAAGTGAAACGGTTAATGCGAGTAATTATTAAATACATTATTGGCCAGGCATTTGCATCATTTCAGACACTTCAAGTGAACCGTCAATTTCAAGAAAAGGACAAGACTGTGCAATCGTAAGGGCTGCATCCATCGAATCAGCTTTTATAATTGAAAATCCTGACATTGCACAACTTCCACCCTCAGTTACCGTTCCATCCGGGCTTATTGTGTTGGTATCCTTTAAAGGAATGGTAGGGATAATCACCGATTCACCGAGTGATGTTAACCACTCCATGTATTTCGTAAAATGTTTGCTAGCTTCATCCTGGTTGGTTGGTTGATTGCCACCCAGGTATACAAATACAAACTGTGCCATTTTTATGCCCTCAAATATTAGTTGCTATCAATATTTCAGATCGCAAAACCTATTGCCAGAAAAATTACATCTTTTCATAGGCTGGTAGTGCAAGTGAATTTATCATTTTAGTATTTTACGCCTTAGGGTTCAATTACCGAAGCGAGCTTAATAATTTAACTGATTGCAGAGTGCCTTGAAGTCTAAAAATTAATATACTTTGATAGCAGTACTTTTAGGTAAGGAGCATAGGTTAATACCGCGCCTTGATAAATACCCATATTGTTGAAGGTATCCTGCATTTTTTGAAAGGCTGCTTCATTGTGAGGCTCTGCTTTGAGTGCTTCAAGAGTTTTGAGAAATGGTTTGAAGGTATCTTCCTCCAGGTATGTCTTCAGCATGTTGATATCTTCATCCAGTCTTGTGGTATTGACCGGTTCAAAACTGTTTTGTTCCTGTGTGTCACTAGACTCAAGGAATTCAGGAGGTTCCTCATAAACATTTCTCGCAAGGGCTGCCTGTTTTGTTTCAGGGGAGACTGTTTCTATGCTGGGGAAGTCGCTGTCTTCGCCGGCTATATTTTGTTTCAGCGTATCGATAAAGGCATTAAATTCTACTGAATTTGGTTTATTTAATAATAAGGAAAAGACCGCATGCCCTTTATATTGACTAAAAAATTCCAGCTCTGAATTATTAATAACAGGTTTAGGATCAAGAGTAGATAAATCAATAGTTGATTTTTCTTCCTTAAACAAGGACTTAATTCGCACGATGATAGTATCATTAACTATCTCATATTCATTACTACCTTTTAGAAAGCCCTTATTTTGTACAAGTTTTGTAGTCATAGTATTACAATTAATTCCGATAACATTGAAGTTTATATGAAATGCTCACCGATGGCCTTTTCATATTCCAAATAGATCATTTCAGTATACGCTTTAGGCGATCGACAAACAGTTTATATTTACCAACTGACTTTACATTTTTCACACAACTTAACGCGAAACGTTCCCTGCGATCAGACATCCAGTCCTGTTTGTATGTGTCGTTACCCGTCAAAAAGTCGATTTCCTCCACCTTATCGATATCGATCACATATTTCATCAGGAAACTGGTCAGTATAGAACCAGGGGAATACGCTTTCCAAGCCTCATCATACGATAACCTGAAAATATTCGCTCTACCGTGGAGTACAAACCAGAGTTGTGCAGCAACAGGTTGCTCATTGACATAAAGAACCGCGAGTCTTGACCAACCCTGGCCTGAAAATCTCGCCACCAGGCCGTTCAGAAAATCGACATACTGTTCATTTGCCTTCCAGCTGGCACTGTATACCGTATAATAATCAGGCATATTACCGGGAACTTCATCTCCAATAAAAAGATGAATTTTATAACCATGCTCGCGGTCAAGTTTACGCTTTTTACGGGAGATAGTATTACGTAGCCTGGCAGGGCGAGTAGTCATATAGTCCTCGTATGACTGATCATTTACGCGATAAATCCAGTTATAATGTCGAAAGATACGATCACATGTAAATCCGGCAGTTTCCAACATCCGTTGGAAGTCATTCAGTCTAATGTCATCGTTGGCAACCGGCTCTAATAGCAATGCATGAAGCGGTAACTGACTTAAGCCTTGCCCTAGACAGGCGAGAACCTGCTCTTGATCATCGTCTATAAGCAGTAGGCTATAATGTGTGGTGTACCGATGTTTGAGAGAGTGCCAGGTATTACCGGTACTCCATACTAGCGGCAGGATAGCCATCATTTTATTTTCTGCCACCACGCAAGCCAGTGCTATGGTTTCACCAGCATCCAGGGTAGAGGTCAGGCTTTCAAACCACGGGCGCGAAAAAAAGATACTGTCTTTCTCACCCTGCTCAAACAGTACAGAAGCACTCACTGGTAATTTATCCCAATCGGTGTAACATTCGAACTTCATTAACAAACCTGGCTGCGGTGAAAGTCAAATTATGTATAGCTGTTGATGTGTTCATATTTCATATGGGTAACCTGGATACCTAACTATTTGACTGGAACTGCTGAATCAGTTTCTTTATAGGCTCAATGCCGGCTTTGTCCATGTAGTCAAACCCTTCCAGCTCTTCCTTTTTAGCTTGGGGATCATTATTTTTCCATGCCCCAATCTTCAAAATAAATCGCGTCCACCAATGGATGTCATTGTGATCTAGCCTGCCGCGCAGCGCAACGTGTTGCATTTGTGAAATCAAGTTTTCGGGTAAACTGTCAGCAATCCAGGAATCAAGTTTCGGCCCGGACGGGGCGCCGGAAACGGTGAACAGGATTACCGGCTTGCTCGCAATGCTAGCCAGATTCTTCTTCACCCATTGTCGGATTGTTAACTTGTGGATGATCACTGAGCTGCCAAGGACCAAAAAGTCGTACCTCGCCGGATCAGCGTTAGCATCGTTCACATCAATGACTGGTAAATCGGTCGCTTTGCTAATCCAGTCAGCATATTGAGCCGTGCTGCCGTACTGACCTGAAAAGAAAATAGCACCGTTCATTTTGAATCCTGTATTTTTTTACGAGATTGCCTAATGCCTACAAAAGAGACTGGAGCTGCATAGCAGCAGAAGCATCAGTGACCATAGGGAGCATTTTGATGTGTTAGTAAGGTAGATCACTTGGTAATAACTTTGTTACGTATAACACCATTTGAAACACCTATTTCACAAAAAATACCAGTGTAATTACACACGCCAATGGACCCTTTACTGACTTTATGCCCCTCACAGAATCCAGTATATGCATCTGTTGAATCTCCTGGGTATCCTGTTGGATTGCGCGCAACCCATAATTGTTCACCTTCAGTATTGAGTCCTACCAGATTTTTTGCTGCTTTTTTATTAGAAAATTCCATATAATCGTAGATAACAATAATAACGTTATCAATCTCAATAGCTTCTAGTATTGAATAAGGTAGTAAAAGTTCACCTTCTTTAGTGAATAGCTTTTTCCCATTAAATTTAAGCATTAAAATATACTGGCTCAAACGTAGAGCTAAGCAGTTGTGCTAATAAGTGGTTTCTATCTTTTTTTTTCAAAATGTTTGTTATCAGAATGTCGCTTGAGTATTTTATGCTTGCATGTAAATAAGAAAAACTTAAAGATTGGCAGCTCGTTCGGTTATACATTCGTTTCCCCCCATTTTAAGATCACGACAAATCTTGGGCCGATTTTCGTAGATCGTACAGCTCATCGTATTTCGGTCCAAGGCCGAACACCAGCCATCATCAAGGCGTGCCATAGTCATACTACCCCACTTATCAATCTCGATGAAATGATCAGGAATTCCAGTATCGGTTATGAGCAATACTTCTAAACGGCAACAGTAAGCCTCACAGTTTGTGCAGGACACATCGCTGTCAGATTGTGTTGTAAATACCATTGTCATATATTACTTGCATTTTCCATATAGGCATACATCTATTTTTCCTGGTTAATGCATATCATTGAAATCATCAGCGACAAAAAAGCAGGCCACAGCGTCGCTATCTGTAGTCCAAGTAAATTTTAGTTGCTGCACAGCAATCTTTATTAAATTACTTAACAACCACAAATTCTACTGACCTACGAGGACTCTTAAGTGCTTTCCTTATGGGGTAACCTACTCTGAAAGAAAAGGTTGGTTTCCATGAAGGATCACCCGTGAGATCAGCTAAAACCTGTGCCGTTTGGGGAGGCTTGGCCAATGACATCTCTCGATCCACCATTTCTATTGATTGGTTAATAGGATGCATAGCTAACTCCTTGGTTGTAGCCCAAAGATGTAATCGCTGCCATAAACGTCCAGCGCGTAGATTTTGTACCTGGTCATGAAGGTCGCGTACGACGATTAGTCCAAAAACCTGTGATTTTTCCAAATGCACGTTTCGGGTCACATCAAGCCACTGTTTATGATTCGTTTCCGCCGACGGGGGAGGCAGTATCTTGATAGCCGCCGATAACAAAGGAGATACGCCAAAAGCATCAACTGTGGGACCATCACGAAATTTTTGAACATCTGACCAGCTTAGCCGAAACCATTTTTGGCTATCATGTACCATAGTCGAATCGGCAATGATATCTTCAGTAGATTTGATTACAGCCTTAATGTATTTCTCTTTATCTGCCTCCGACGTATACAGCAATACTTTGATGTTGTGTTCGTCCTCAAACATACGATCTATGTCCACAAAAATGTCAGATGGTAGTGCCTGTGTTGTATCGTAAGCGCCACGGTTAGTATGGCGTCGTGGAATAGCATCGTAGAGATTGCTTTTCTTTTTCACTCCTGGAGACAAATTAATTTCGGCTACTAACATGGGCTCGAGAATGTCCTGAATCAGATCTAACTTACCACCGGCCAATGTAATATCTGCTTTGTAACCATTTGCAACGGATGCAAGCGCCATGTTCTCCAAAGCACAGCCCAAGCCTATATACATCTCCCTAAGATAAGGGTCAAAAGTTCCAAGGTTACGAGTTGTATCAGCATACAAATCGATCCGTGAATCAGTTACTTTAAATATCCATGGCTGGGTGTTGTGTGGGCTGGCTGCAAGAATCGCTGCGCGAACAAGGGCAAGTGGGCCTTCATTAGTATCCTTTCGCCAGTTGTCCCAAGGTTCATAAGCAAGGCCTTGGCCTACACTGAATACGCCTTGGTCATAGGCGCGCCATACTCCACCGCCAACTACCAAAACGGTAATCCCACCGATCCCTTTAAGCAATGTTCTACGTTTCATGTGAAGCCCTCAATAAATGATATGCTGCTTAGTTTAAAGTGTTACCGTCCAGGTAAGTGGCAGGCCGTAGTTTGGCCAGTTCAAGCGAGAGTTGCTTTTACACGCACAATCTTAATCTTCTTTTAGTCACTTGTTGGCTCACCCACTATAAGCAGCGTTTCTGTTTCAGGTATAATGACGTGAAACTCTTTCATGCCATAATGTTGAGTAAATAGTTCTTTATGCTTGTAGTTACTTAAAGTTGATTTTAGGTTTTTCCACAATGTTTCTATATTGGTAACTTGAATATAGATACTTTGCTCATTTGGTTCCCCGATTGCCTTTAACAAACCTAATGTGAAATTAGCATTCTTTAGTTCTATAAAATAGTCAGTTTCAACAACCGTAATAAACTCAAAATTAGAAATAAAGAACGCTTGCGTAACCTTGAGATTATTTGATGGTATATGTGGGATTATTTTCTTTATATTGATCATTGTGTTTATTTATTTGGTATATGATGTTTACGCTCATTGAATAGTAATGCCTGTAAGTGCATTAATTATAACAATATGTTTGGGTAATTTTTTCGGCTTTTTGAATTTATTTGCATGTAACTGGTTTGGGTTAATGTATTCAAGTGAAGTAAAAAAATAATAGTTCTCATTATCTCTGTATATTACTTGTTCTAATTTAGAGCCGCATTTTTTAATATTTATGTTGCCATGTGTCTTTGATGCAATAATTAGTGCTTGATAGGGGTTTAATTTAAAATGATCAGGAACATGAATATTGCTTAGTGCATTTTTTGTGTCTGTGCAATTTAATGGTATAGGTGATACTAATACCATTTCGGACATAACTGGACTAGAAAGCAAAGTAAGCGCGAGGTATGGTAATGGTTTTTTCATTTTTTTTCATATAACGGTTTACTAAGAGGCCTTCAGGCGCGCAGCGTACTGGAGGCTACGCTTGAGTTTATTGTTAGCTTATATCTCCGATACCAAAGTTGCGAACAATTCTTCAATCTTCTTTAGTACTGGGTGATTTTCTACCTGATAATTTCTGTAGTAGTCTTCTGATGTTTGGTGAATAATTAAAGTTTCCCCATCATCATCTACTATGGCTAAACGTAAAGGTAGGTCTAGGCTCATCGATATATCTTTTTGCATCAGCTTGGTCCCCGCCACAGGATTTCCAAAAATAAGTACACGCGATGCTGGCATTTCTAGATCTGCACCAATTGCATTGGCTTTATGATCAATATCACAAAAAATGGTAAAGCCTTTTTGTTGCAAGGTTTCTTTAATGCGTTCTGCTGACTCTGATACCGATAAGTTTACTTTTGTTTTAATCATTTGAATCTTCCATCGGTTGAATATCTGTTACCAATTTTTTAAAGCATTAGATTTTATGTTTGCAGAGAGACACGGTTCATTGTTTGATTCGCTTCCATAAATAACCAACAGCAGCGAGTGCAGGAACAATAAGTAGTACGACAACCATTGGCACGCTTTCTTTAATGGCTTCTACATTTAAAGCATAAACTGTAACGACATCAGATATATCCGTGAGTAAGCGTACAAGAAGTATTAATAAAAGCGCCTTATGGGACTTAAGGAGCAAAGCGATAAATATTCCTAAAGCTACAGTTACGTTTCTGGTGATGTAAAGTAGTGTAACATAATTTAATTCAGATACATCGGGTATAAATTGTGCTGGGTTTATCGCTGTGCCAGCAGAAAAGAAAAGCACCAAACCTATTTGTAAAAGTACTATTACCCATACCCAAATAGGTAAGAATTTATTTGCATCATTCATTATATAACCCTCATTATTTTTTATTTGAAAAGTTAGCGCTAAGCTAAAGGGCAAGCAACAGTGATCAAAGCGTGCGGTTTATTGTCCCTTTTGAGTGATTTGTTATGTTGCTTTACTTTTCATAATTGCTGCTAAGAGAAATAATATAACAGGCAACGACATTGCAAATATTATAGATATATCTTTCTCTAAATCGTACTTACCAAGTGATACAAAATAATCAACTGTATAGCTAACAGTATACATATAAAAACCAAGCCACATAGCTCGGAAATACGTTTTCTTGTCTAAATTTTTGATTTTTTTTGTTTGAGATAACCATAAAATGCTGAGAGACTTATTATATATACTAGTGCTGATAATGGGAGGCCAAATTAGACAGCAAAAAGACCACCGCCATGTGCAAATACACTACTAGACATTATGTAAAGCATGAAAAATAATAGGCTGTTTTTTATTGTTGATCGCATATAATCTTATCTAAAAACATAACGCCTGCTTCACCGGCTGCCGTGAGTGGTGCGGTTTCGCAGCCTTTTGCTAAAGGCGTGACTTTTGCGGAAGTACGCGTGCAAGCAATTGTTATGCATTTCTCTCTTAATATAAAATAAGTGTTTTTACTAAGCCCATGATGCCTCCGTATCAACCTGAATACGCCACACGGCACCATCGCCACTGAATAATAATTCAGTGGCCTGACTACTACCCGGGATACGACTTCCTGGCCTTGGAGGGTCGATAATAGGATTCGGCTGTGAGAGGATTATTCCGTAGTCAACATAAGTGCGCGCTGAAACGCCAATTTTGTCGTCATCGTCCCGCCATATTCTATCTGACAGATTTGGCGCATTGCCACCTAACCAGATAGTATCAACGGTTGGCAAACCTCTTCCATCGACAACAAGCTGAGCAGACCGACGAATACTTTCAGAAAAACGTTGAAGATCACCTGCTCGATCATTTGAATTATCCCGCTCAATTGCGCGAATAACATATGCAAAATACGGATTTTCACCAGTGATGGAAGCAATGCGAACCGGATTACGATATGTTCCCAAATGATCAGGCCACGAGTTACGATAATCAAATGGTCGCAACTGCTTCAACGAAACCGTTTGCATATTAACTGTGACGACACGATCGATTATAGTTATCCCTGCAATCTGTAGCTCGCCTTCGTCAAAACCTTCCTGCTCCTTTTCAATAGATCGCTCGAATTTCATTGTAACATTGAACATAGCTAATTCTCCGTTTATAGCCTTTGCTTATGAGAAGCATAAATGCACAATGAATATTCCCATATAATAATTATTT
>Ga0316205_10001533_pt1 | contig 28288 bp, 31 predicted proteins | sample 3monthpyrite_MG_FD_204941 | JGI IMG/M metagenome (GOLD analysis project Ga0316205, IMG submission 204941) | Microbial mat bacterial communities from mineral coupon in-situ incubated in ocean water Damariscotta River, Maine, United States -... | ecosystem: Environmental > Aquatic > Marine >...
TGCACGATAATTTCGTCACCGCGGATAAAACCAAGCACTTTTCGCGCCTGTTCATCCAGCAAATCAAGGTCCAGATACTCGTCTGACAACCGGCGGGAACGGCTCTGTGCGGCCAAACGCTGGGTGGATAATGTGTCCAATTCGCGTTGCAACCGGATTTCGCGGGCTTCGATTTTGTATAGATTCAACAAGCCGTAAGGCCCCTGAATTGCCGAATAGGAAAAATAGGCGACAAGCGCCACGACGCTGATCGCGGCAACATACCCCATCACATTTCCGGATTTCGCGGTTTTTTCCATGCTCTGCCTTTTTGCGCGGGTCTTTTGCCCGTTGGGGCGAATCATGGCAGAAGTGATTCGCTTTGTGAATCCCTTATTGTGCCTTTTTTGGGGAAAGTGGCAAAATAATGCCGGTTCTGACCCGGTTCTGATAGGTGCGGCAGGTAAATACCGCCACATATGGCAGCGGTGTTATAAAATCGCTAGCCCTCCAGCGCGGCTACGCCCGGCAGGGTTTTGCCCTCCAGCCATTCAAGAAAGGCACCACCGGCGGTAGAGATATAGGTAAACCCCTTGGCCGCGCCGGAATTATTGAGCGCGGCAACGGTATCACCACCACCAGCGACCGAGCGCAACCTGCCCGCCCGGGTGAGTGCGGCGGCTTTCAGGGCGGCGGCATCGGTGGCCTTGTTAAAGGGCGGGATTTCAAAAGCACCGAGCGGGCCGTTCCAGACCAGGGTTTTGGCGGCGGTAAAAACCTCGCTGATCACCGCGACCGATTTTGGGCCCGCGTCCAGTATCATGGCATCAGGGGGGCAGGCGGTGCTGGCCACGATTTCGCTTTTGGCATTGGCGGCAAATTCCCGGGCCACAACCACATCCACCGGCAGGATCAAGGCACATTTGGCCGCCTTGGCTTTGGCCATAATTTCGCGGGCGGTTTCCGCGAGATCGTGTTCGCAAAGCGATGTGCCGACATCAATGCCCTGTGCGGCAAGGAAGGTATTGGCCATGCCGCCGCCGATCACGATCTGGTCGACCTTCGGGATCAGGTTGCCCAAAAGATCAAGCTTGGTGGAAACCTTGGCGCCGCCAACCACGGCCACGACCGGGTGTTCTGGCGTGGAAAGCGCGGCTTCCAGCGCCCCGAGTTCGGCCTGCATCAGACGGCCCGCACAGGCGGGCAACAGGCGGGCAATACCTTCGGTCGAGGCATGGGCACGGTGCGCCGCCGAAAAGGCGTCATTGCAATAAATATCACCCAAGGCGGCGAGGGCGGCGGCAAATTCGGGGTCGTTTTTGGTTTCGCCCGCATGAAAACGGGTGTTTTCCAGCAGCAGGGTGCTGCCGGCGGGCAGGGTGGCAATGGCGGTTTCGGCTTTGGGCCCAAAGGTTGCTGCGCAAAAAACCACCGGTGAGCCGAGTGCGGATTCAACCGCTTGCCGCAATTGGCCAAGGCTGAATTCGGCGACGGGCTTGCCGCCCGGTCGGCCAAAATGCGCCATCAAAACCGGCTTGCCACCAGCGGCCAGAATATCGCGAATGGTCGGCAACACCCGCTGGATACGGGTATCATCGCTGACCACGCCATTTTCCAGCGGCACATTGATATCAACCCGGGTCAAGACGGTTTTACCGGCCAGCGCCATATCATCCAGGGTTTTCCAGCTCATTTTTCTCTCCTGATTTTTCAGCGGCATTATCGCCAGATCGCCATCCAATCAAGGATGCGCACAAGCTGGGTGCCCAAAACTACGCGAAGGTTCCAATCCAGATAGTAGTAGTCTAGAACAAAAACGCCGACTATTAAAAGGGCTATGCCGAGTGCCCAGCGTGTGTTCATATCGCAGCCCTCCCTTTGTTGATTATGCCCTGATCGGGCCCTTTTCCCCTCCGCCCACAGAGCAGGGAGAAAAGGTTTAGCGTTAAACAGCCGCTTACAGAAGCGCCTCTGCCTGTGCGGCCACATTTTCGGCGGTTATGCCGAATTTCTGGTAAAGATCGGCAATCGGGGCCGAGGCCCCAAAGCCTTCCATGCCCACAAACGCCGCTTTGTTATGTTTGCCGCGTTCGCCGCACAGCCAGCGGTCCCAGCCAAAGCGCGCCCCGGCTTCAACCCCCACGCGCACCGGCCCGGCAGGCAACACCCGCTTGCGATAGGCTTCTGGCTGGGCCTCAAACAACGCCCAGCACGGCATGGAAACCACGCGGGTGCCAATGCCTTTGGCCTGCAAAATATCCTGCGCTTTCAGGGCGATCTCAACCTCGGAACCAGTGGCCAGCAGGATAACCTGCCGCTTGCCGGTGGCGTCTTTCAGCACATAGGCGCCTTGGGCTGTCAGGTTTTTGGTTTTATGATCAAGGCGCAGGGTTGGCAGGTTTTGCCGGGTGAGCGCCAGCGCCGAGGGGGTGGTTTTGGCCGTCAGCGCCAACTCCCAGCTTTCGGCGGTTTCAACCGTATCGCACGGGCGGAACACATGGGTATTCGGGGTGGCGCGCAACATGGCGAGGTGCTCGACCGGTTGGTGTGTGGGGCCGTCTTCTCCCAGGCCGATACTGTCATGCGTCAGCACATAGGGCACGCGCAGCCCCATCAGGGCGCTCAGGCGCATGGCACCGCGCATATAATCTGAAAACACCATGAATGTGCCGCCGTAAGGCAGGCAGCCACCATGCAGCGCGAGGCCATTCATGGCGGCGGCCATGCCGTGCTCCCGAATGCCGTAATTCACGTAGCGGCCCTTGCGGTTGTATTCGTCAAAAAAGCCCATACCCTCGGTGAGGGTGTTGTTGGAGCCGGTCAGATCGGCCGAGCCACCGATGGTTTCGGGCATTATTTTATTGATCACGCCAAGCACCGCCTCGGAAGATTTGCGCGTGGCCATGCTGGGCGCCGTTTCCGAAATTTGTTTTTTGAAGGCTTTGATTGCCGCAGAAAGGCGCTTGGGCACGTCGCCCGCGATCACCCGGTCAAATTCCGCCTGCCGCGCCGTCGATAGCGCGGCCTTGCGGGATTCCCATGCCAAAAGCGCGCTCTGGCCGCGCGCGCCAACCTCGCGCCACGCGGCAGCGATATCCTTGGGGATATCGAAGGCCTTATGCGGCCAGCCGAAAACCTTGCGGATTTTGACAATTTCTTCGGCCCCCATCGGGGCACCATGGGCTTTGGCTGTGTCTTGCTTGCCGGGCGAGCCAAAACCGATATGGGTTTTGCAATCTATCAGCGAGGGCAGGGGGGATTGCTTGGCTTGGGTGATAGCGCGGTCAATCGCCGCCGGGTCGTGGCCGTCACAGGAGAACACAGACCAGCCGGAAGCCTCGAATCGGGCGAGCTGGTCGGTAGTGTCGGAAAGCGAAACCGCCCCGTCGATGGTGATGCTGTTATCATCCCACAGCACAATCAGCTTGCCGAGGCGCTGCTTGCCCGCCAGCGCAATGGCCTCTTGCGAAATGCCTTCCATCAGACAGCCGTCACCGGCAATCACATAGGTGTGGTGATCCACCATTTTTTTGCCATAGCGCGCCTGCATCGAGGCTTCACCAATGGCCATGCCCACGGCGGTGGCAAGGCCCTGGCCCAGCGGGCCGGTGGTGGTTTCAATGCCTTGGGCGTGGCCATATTCGGGGTGGCCGGCGGTGCGCGCGTCTTTTTGCCGGAAATTGGCGATTTCCTCAATCGTCATATCGGCATAGCCGGTAAGGTGCAGCAGCCCGTAAAGCAGCATGGAGCCATGGCCCGCAGATAGCACAAAGCGGTCACGGTCGGGCCAGCTTGGGGTTGCGGCGTCAAATTTCAGGTGGTTGGAAAACAGCACCGTGGCCACATCGGCCATGCCCATCGGCATCCCGGGATGGCCGGAATTGGCAGCCTGCACCGCATCAACGGCAAGCATCCGCAAAGCTGTGGCTTTGGCAAAGTGGTCTGGGTGGCGGGCTTTCAGATCTGCTATTTCCACGTGGGTCTCCGGTTTTTGCAAAAAATATGCTGCCTTGTTATCAGGCCCTTTGGGGGCGTCAAGCATTTGCACGGTGCAATATGCTATTAAGGGGCAGCAAAACGGTGATTTCGCGCTATTATGTCCCGGTTGGTCGATTCGGCGTAAGGGAGACATGGATGGAAGATCTGGAAAAGCTGGTCGAAAGACTGGAGGCGGCGGCAGATGCTCTGGCCAGACAAAGCCAGCGCGATGCGCGCGAGATTCTTGATTTGCGGGCCGAGCTGGCGGCGCTGCAAGAAAAGCGCAAGGCCGATATGGCCGAGCTTGATACCCTGCTTGCGCACCTAAAACCCCTGATGGAGGCCGAAGAAAATGCCTGAGATCGTATTGGAAATCGGTGGCCGGAATTTCGCCCTTGCCTGTGACCCGGGCGAAGAAACCAGCCTGAAAGCGGCGGCAGCCATGCTGGCCGCAGAGGCGCAGCGGCTGGAAGAAGCCATTGGCCGTGTGCCTGAATCGCGTATGCTGCTGATGGCGGGGCTGATGCTGGCGGACCGCACAAAAGAAATGGAAACCACCTGCCAGCTCAGCGAAACCCGCCTGAAAACCCTTGAAACAAGGCTATATGAAAGCGAAGCCAAACTGGCAGCCTTGACCGTCGAAATGAACAACCGCCCCGAGCCGCCAACAGATGACCTGTTTGGTGATGGTTCAGCCGCTGTGGTTTCGAGCCTTGAAAAAAGCGTGGCCAAGCTCGAAGCGCTGATCGACCGGCCCGCCTAGTGCGCAGTTCGCGGCTGGCGGGTGATTAACCCGCCGCCAATGGCAAAATTTTAGGTGGTCGGGCCTAAGCGTTGGCTTCGCGCACTTTATCGGCGGCTTCTTTGCTGAAGGTCACGCCGTTTTCCTCGAGCAGGGTGTCGAGCTCGCCGGAAAGCACCATTTCGGTGACAATATCACAGCCGCCGACAAACTCGCCCTTCACATAAAGCTGCGGAATTGTTGGCCAATCCGAAAAATCCTTGATGCCCTGGCGAATTGCTTCGTCGGCCAGCACGTTCACGTCTTTATATTCCACACCCATAAAATTGAGCACACCCGCGATCCGGCTGGAAAAGCCGCATTGCGGGGCCTCGGCATTGCCTTTCATAAAAAGCACAACGGCATTATCGGTGATGTCGGACTGGATTTGGTCTGTTGCGTTGGTCATTTTTTTCTCCGGTGATGTGATATGTATCTGGTTGTTACTCTGTTATTCATCAATGCGGCGCGTTCGTTTGCTTTTTGGGCTTCACGGACAACCTCGAGATCGGTGGCTTCCATCCCCAGCGGTTTATCTTCGTTCGGGCCTTTGGGGAGGCCATCCTGCATCCGCTCGGCCAGTGGCCTTGGGGCTTTCCCACGCTTGAGCCATAATTCAAAAAGCACCGCCGCAGCGAAAAGGCCCAGCACCGCCGCGATGATGAGCTTGAGGCTCACTATTCGGGCGCTTTGGTGGTCAGCGCCAGTGCATGAAGCTCGCCCGAGGGGCCGTCCATTTTACCTTTGAGCGCGCCATAAACCAGCTGGTGCTGTTTTACCCGGTTCAGGCCCTTAAATTCCTCGGCAGTAACGCTGGCGGCATAGTGTTTGCCGTCTCCCGCCAAGTCATCAACCCGCACATCGGCTGTCGGGAAAGCGTCAAGGATCAGCTCTTTTATTTTTTCGGCTTCGATGGCCATGTAGATATACTCCCTACTAATTTGGTAGGTTATTTAAGCAAACCCATAGGCCCTGACAAGGGCAGAGTTTACCAGAAGCCCAATTTGAGCTAGGCGACCAAAGCAGGCAGGCCGGTGCCAAACCCCTCTTTCAGGGCTTCGAGTGGCACAAAGGTGCCGTCAACCACCAGAAAATCACCTTCAAATACGCCAAGCTCCTGCACGGGCACAGCAGCCGAATTGGCAGCCTCCACCACGCCATCCAGTGCAGCCTCTGGCACAGAAAGCAGATAGCGGGCTTGATCTTCGGCAAAGAGGAAAGCAATAGCCGGTAGCGCGCTGGGGTTGTTAATGCCGGCGCCGCAGTTTCCGGCAAGGCACATTTCGGCAACCGCCAACGCAATGCCGCCATCCGATACATCATGTGCCGCTGAAATTAAGCCATCCTTGTGCAACGCCCGCACCAACTCGCCCGCTCGGCGCTCTGCGGCAAGGTCCACTTTGGGTGCATCGCCGGTTTCAAGCCCCAGCACATCGGCCAGCAGGGCCGACTGGCCCAAATGGCCATTGGTTTCGCCGAGCAACACCAGCTTGTCACCGCGTTTGGGCACCATGCGAATTATTTCACCCAGATTGGCCAGCAGTCCAACCGCGCCGATGGTCGGGGTGGGGTGAATGCCGGTGCCGTCGGTTTCGTTATAAAGGCTGACATTGCCGGAAACGATCGGCATATCCAGCGCCACGCAGGCTTGGCCAATGCCTTTGATACAGCCGACAAGCTGGCCCATGATCTCGGGTTTTTCCGGGTTGCCAAAATTGAGGTTATCTGTTGTGGCCAAGGGCTTGGCCCCTGTGGCGCAAAGGTTGCGATAGGCTTCCGCCACCGCTTGCTTGCCGCCTTCAACCGGGTTGGCAAAGCAATAGCGCGGGTTCACATCACTGGTGAAAGCCAGCGCCTTTTCGGTGCCATGCACCCGCACCACGCCCGCATCAGAACCGGGGCGCACCACGGTATCGGCCAGCACCATATGGTCATATTGCTGCCATATCCACGCCTTGCTGGCATGGTTGGGCGTGCCGACCAGCGCCAGCAGCGCCTCGGCAGGCGCGATTCCGGGCACACCGGTATAGGCTTCGCGCGCCGGGGTTTCCACCCATGGGCGGTCATATTCGGGGGCTTCGCCGGAAAGCGCTTTCAGCGGCAAATCAGCCTTCACGTCACCAAAATGCCGGATCAGGAAACGGTCTTCGGCGATGGTTTCACCGACAATGGCAAAATCGAGATCCCATTTATCAAACACCGCCCGCGCCTCGGCCTCTTTTTCGGGCCGCAGCACCATCAGCATCCGCTCTTGGCTTTCAGAAAGCATCATTTCATAGGCAGACATTTCTTCTTCGCGGCAGGGCACTTTTTCAAGGTCCAGCACCACGCCAAGGTTGCCCTTGTCGCCCATTTCCACGGCCGAGCAGGTTAGCCCCGCCGCCCCCATATCCTGAATCGAAATCACCGCGCCGGTTTGCATCAGCTCAAGTGTGGCCTCCATCAGGCGCTTTTCGGTAAAGGGGTCACCCACCTGCACCGTAGGGCGCTTTTCCTCGATGGTGTCATCAAATTCAGCAGAGGCCATGGTGGCCCCGCCCACGCCGTCGCGGCCGGTTTTGGCCCCGAGGTAAACAATTGGCATGCCCACACCCGAGGCGGCGGAATAGAATATTTTGTCGGTATCGGCCAGGCCAGCCGCAAAAGCATTCACAAGGCAATTACCGTTATAGCTATTATGAAAGCGGGTTTCGCCACCCACATTGGGCACCCCGAAGCAGTTGCCATAGCCGCCGATGCCTTCGACAACACCATGCACCAGCTGCCGGGTTTTGGGGTGGTCTGGCGCGCCAAAGCTCAGCGCATTCATCGCCGCAATCGGGCGGGCCCCCATGGTAAACACATCGCGCAAAATGCCGCCAATGCCGGTGGCAGCGCCCTGATAGGGCTCGATATAGCTCGGGTGGTTGTGGCTTTCCATCTTGAAAACCACGCACTGACCATCACCGATATCGACAATCCCGGCATTTTCGCCCGGGCCGCATATTACCTGCGGGCCATCCACCGGCAGGGTTTTGAGCCACAGTTTTGAAGATTTGTAGGAACAGTGCTCGTTCCACATCGCGCTAAAAATACCAAGCTCGGTCCATGTTGGCTCCCGGTCTATCAGCTCGCGAATGAGCTGGTATTCGGCCTGATTCAGCCCGTGCTTGCGGATAATTTCGGTGGTGATGGCCGGCTCGGGCGCGGTCTCGGTGGGCATGGAACTCTCCTGCGCTTTGGATTCGCGCTCTTTTAGGCAGGAATCGCGCTGAATCATAGTCCCTTTAGCGGTAAAGCCATGGGGAGAATGCCGCTGCGCCCGTTCTGACGCGGCGCAATTGCAACAGTTTTATAAATACCGCCGCAAATTGCAGCATATAACGGAATTGTTATTGCCCACCAGTGAAAAGCCAAGCTATTCTGGCCCCATTCATTTTAGCTGAATGTCAGACAAATTAAAAATTGCCAAAGGAATACGCTATGATAAACCGCCGCAAACTACTTGCTTCCGGGGCCGCGCTTGGTGCGCTCGGGTTGGCCGCGCCGGCTGGCGCGCATGCACTGGGCGAAGAATATGTGCTTCCCGAAGAATACATGCCGCGTGAAGTGCGTATCCGTGCCGAGTATGAACCGGGTGTGGTATTGGTAGACCCAAACCAGTTTGCCCTTTACTGGACCATGCCCGACCAGAAGGCCATTCGCTATACCGTCGGCATTGGCCGCGGCAACCTTTACCATGATGGCGAGTTTTATGTGGGCCGCAAGGTCAAGTGGCCCGAGTGGCGGCCAACGCCGGATATGCTGGAGCGCGAACCCGAGGCCTATAAAAACTTCGCCGAAGGTGAAATCTATGAAAATGGCATGCCCGGCGGGATCAACAACCCGCTCGGTGCCCGGGCGCTGTATCTTTATAATGCCACCACAAAGCGCGACACCTATTTGCGCATCCACGGCACCAATAACCCGCGCACCATCGGGGTGGCGGTTTCCAACGGCTGCGCCCGGCTGATCAACCCGCAGGTTGAGGAGCTTTACGAGCTGGTGCCGACCGGCACCCGCGTGGTGCTTTACCCCAAATCAGGGGCCGGACCAGCGCATTCAAGCGTATAGTTAAGCGCAAATTTGCCTGCAAGACGGCGCGTCGGCTTAGCGTCGGCGCGGCTAAAACGCCCCCGGAATGCCCGCCACCGGCGTTTTTACCCACTGCCGCAAAACCATGCCGGCAGATCACCGCGCGGGTTTTTGCGTATTCGGGGCTGGTTTTTTGGGCCAGCGAGCGGGGCTCAGGCACCCTGTTTGGCGGCTTGCTGCCGCGCCAGCGCGCTATCCACATCGTTCACGCCCACTAGTTTTGCCACCAGCCGCAAAAACGCATTTTCGCTATGCGCGCGGCTGCCATCCGCCAGCGCCAGACTCCAGAGATCAACCACCAGGTCAAAACGGTCCACATAGGGAATTGCGGCCTTGATCAGGCGGGTGAGGTGGACGGTATCTCCGACCGTTTCCTCCACCGCTTCGGCTCCCTGTCGCAGCTCGGTAGCGTCATCCAGCGCATAGCGGCGCGCCAATATTGCATTGATCCGGTCAATTTCAACATCGGCATAGTCGTGGTCTATCCGCGCGAGGCGCACCAACAGCGCGGCAAGGGCAAGGCGGGCATCGCCGGTTTCCAGCGGGTCGGAGGCGGGTTCGGCGCGCAGGCGCTTGAAGAGTGAGTCAAACATAAAATAAAACTAGTGGTTTTGCGACGGGTTGCAATGGCAAGCTGCTTGTGGCTGGCAATAAAAAGCCGTCGCCACGTTTTCAGCCGTTTTCCAGCCATACCAAATGGCAGGCAACCAGCGCATCCGGTGCCGCCGCCCAGCCCTGCATTATGGTCTGGGCGGCGGCGCGCGCTTCGGCCGGTTGTGAAAAAAGCCACAGTTTAATGGTTGCCCCCAGCTCTTCATTTTGTGCCGAAAAATAGGCGCGCTGCTGGTTTTTGGGCAGTTGTGATGCGACCGCAACCAGCGAGACCAGCCGCACAAAATATGTGCTCAACACATCCGGCATCGCAGTTTCTACGCAAGATTGTGTGGCCGATTTCATCAGCGCGTCGGTTTCGGTCGGGTTCTGCCTTATGGCTTCGGAAATGGCGGCAAGCCGGCCTTCATAGCTGCCAAGGTTTCTACCGGCGTCGGCAGGCATAACCACAGGTTCCACCGGTGGCGCTACCGGCGGCGGCGCCGTTTCCGGCTCGGCTGCTGCCGGCGCGGGGGCGATGAGAGCCATATTGACAACCGCGGCTTCATCAAGGGGGGCGGCGGCAATGGGGCTCTCGCCGGGCAAAACCAGATCGGCAAAGCGGTTGCCTACGGCCTCCCAGTCGATATCGACGCCCTTTGCCCCTCGCTGCTCCAGCTTGATCTGGCCATTGCCGGAAAGCGAAAACTTTTTCTTTTGCCCAAAAAGTGCTGGATTGGCCAAATAGCTGGCCAACCCCAAAAGAACCAGCGCTGCCAGAATAAATCGCACAATGAGCCGCCCGCTGCGAGAGAATTAAAGCAAACTATATTAAAATTGTCACCAAGGTCAATCCGGTCACATTTGAACCCGGATATCGGCAAATTAAGCGACACCCCTACACAAACCGGCTTTGTTTGACCGCCGCTTCCACAAAGCTGGCAAAAAGCGGGTGCGGGTCAAACGGGCGCGATTTGAGCTCGGGGTGAAACTGCACCCCGATAAACCAGGGGTGATCCTTGATTTCCACGGTTTCGGGCAGGCGGCCATCGGGCGAAATGCCCGAAAAATGCAGCCCCTTTGCCTCCAGCGGTGCCCGGTATGACATATCGACCTCGTAGCGGTGGCGATGGCGCTCGGAAATGGCGGTGCTGCCATAAATTCCGGCAATGCGCGAGCCCTTGGAGAGCGTGGCATTATAGGCGCCCAGCCGCATGGTGCCGCCTTTGTCATCGGCCTCGTCACGCTGGATGGTGCGGTTGCCCTCCATCCATTCCTTGAGATGGTAGACAATCGGGGTAAAGCGCTTTTCACCGGCCTCGTGGTCAAACTCCTCCGAACCGGCATCCTTGATACCCGCAAGATTGCGCGCCGCTTCGGTGACCGCCATTTGCATGCCAAGGCAGATGCCGAAATAGGGCACTTTGTGCACGCGGGCATAGGTGGCGGCGTTGATCATCCCTTCGGTGCCACGCTCGCCAAAGCCGCCGGGCACCAAAATCGCGTCATAGCCTTCCAGATGCGCGGTCACGTCGCTGTCATCGCCCTCGAACAGTTCGGAATCTATCCACTCCGCGGCCACCCGCACCCGGTTTTTTACGCCGCCATGGGTAAGCGCCTCGGCGATCGATTTATAGGCGTCACCCAACTGGGTGTATTTGCCGACAATGGCGATTTTCACTTCGCCCTCGGGCTGGGTAATGGCCGCCATCACCTGTTCCCATTTGCTTAGGTCGGGCGGCGGCGCATCCTTGATCCCGAAAGCGCTGAGCACGGCGCGGTCCATGCCCTCGCGGTGATAGGCGAGCGGGGCCTCATAAATAGAGCTCAGGTCAAGCGCCGGAATAACCGCCTCGGGGCGCACATTGCAAAACAGCGCCAGCTTGGCACGCTCCTTTTCAGGAATGGGGCGCTCGGCGCGACACATCAGGATATCGGGGGCAATGCCGATGGAGCGCAGCTCTTTCACCGAATGCTGGGTGGGCTTGGTTTTAAGCTCGCCCGCTGCGGCAATATAGGGCACCAGTGTCAGATGCATAAAAATGCACGCGCCGCGCCTGTCTTGCGAAAATTGCCGGATGGCCTCGAAAAAGGGCAAGGCTTCAATGTCTCCCACCGTGCCGCCGATTTCGCAGAGCATAAAATCAACCTCGTCATCGCCAATGGCGATAAAATCCTTGATCTCGTTGGTCACATGCGGAATCACCTGAATGGTTTTGCCCAGATAATCGCCGCGTCGCTCTTTTTCCAATACCGTAGAATAAATCCGCCCAGAAGAAACAGAATCGGTCTGGCGGGCGGAAACCCCGGTAAAGCGCTCATAGTGGCCAAGGTCGAGATCGGTCTCGGCACCGTCATCGGTCACAAATACTTCGCCGTGTTCAAACGGAGACATGGTGCCCGGGTCAACATTGAGATAGGGGTCAAGCTTGCGCAGGCGCACTGAATAGCCGCGCGCTTGCAAAAGCGAGCCAAGCGCCGCCGAAGCCAGCCCCTTGCCAAGTGATGAAACCACACCGCCGGTGATGAAAATATATCTTGCCATGCCTGTTTGGCCCCCGTGAAAACCGCGTGAAAATCGCGTAAGAATCATTTTTGGTGACAACGTGCCTGTTTGGCTTTTCGCTGCATCACGGGATTAAATGCTTACAGATGATTGCAGCCGCAGACAAGGGGGCAGCTGCAATATCTTGTGGTTTAGCCACCGTAAACCGGCATTCCTAGCGGCGCGGGCCAAATCGGCATTAATTGGCCGGTGGCGGGGTCGCGGGGGCGCCATCAGTGGCTGCCGGTGCCTCAACGGGGGCCGGGGCGAGCCCGATTGCGGCATCCAGATCACCAAGATCAGGGATCAGGATTGCGTTCGGGTCAACCACCGGTGCCGGTTCTGCCGCTATCGGTGTGTCAATGGCACCGGTGCCAAGCACCGAATCCCCGCCGGCATTATTGGCCGCAATTATCGTGAGCGAAAGCGATGTTATCAGAAAGCCGACCGCCAAAATCCAGGTAACCTTGGAAAGCGCCGTGGCCGCCGAGCGCCCGCTCATGGCCCCGCCGCCACCGCCACCAATGCCAAGCCCGCCGCCTTCGGAGCGCTGGAGCAGCACAACACCGATCAGGCCAAGTGCCAGAATCAGGTGGATGGTGAGAACGATGTTTTCCATTATACGGTCTTTCGGTCTTAAAAGGGTCGGGGCTATCTAACGCCTCAGCGAAGGGATGTCGATTCCAAATCGGCGCTATTGGTCGATGTCGTCATGGTCGTCGGAATCACGCACATCGAGCTGGCCCGAAATGCGGCGGCGAATAATGCTCCAGCTCAGGCCAATGCCAAGCACAAAAGAAAGCCCGACAAGGCCGATCCATGTCATCACCGTGGCATTGCCGGGGTCGAGCAGGCCTTTGTCATAAAGCACCCAGAGCAGCACCGCTATCACCGCAACCACAAGGCCAATGCCTATTTTGCCAATCGATTGCAGCGTCGCCCGCACAAAAACCGCATAGGCGACAAATAAAACCAGCCCAAGCAAGATAACCACGGAAAGCTGGATATCATAATTGGCCCGCGCCCAGTTTACAAAATTGAAATTGGTGGGATTATAGGTGATGAACACCAAAACAAGGGCAGCCGCCCAGCGGATCAATATTTTTTTAAGCATGTTTGGCCCCTGTTTTATAGCTTGGTTCATAAATCGGGGTTCCCGGCGCGAAAATCAAGGAAAAAGCAGGATTTGAGGTTTTTTGGCCCCTCGCGTGGTGCGGGCCGAAAGGGAAGGCCGCGCATGGATTTGCCATTCGCGCAGGCTGTGCCATACTGGCGCTAAATGCCTTGGGAGGAGACATCATGAAAATCATCTGGCTGGGCCATTCGGGTTTTAGAATAGAAATCGCGGATCAGGTGCTGCTGCTTGACCCATGGTTAACCGGCAATCCGATGTTCCCGCCGGGGCGGCGGGCCGAGGCGATCAAGGGAGCAACCCATATTATGCTAAGCCACGGGCATGGTGACCACAGTGCAGACGCGGTGGAAATTGCCAAAGAGCTCGGGGTTGCTGTCGTTGGTATTTATGATTTGATGAGTTGGTGGCAGGGCAAAGAAGGCATTGAGACGATTGGCTTTAACCGTGGTGGCACTGTGGCACTGGGAGATGTTGCGGTGACTCTGGTGGCGGCCTCGCATTCTTCGTCGCTGGAATCGGAAAACGGGCCGGTATATGCCGGCAGCGAATGTGGCTTTATGATCGCGGGTGAAGGCCATACGATCTATTTTTCGGGCGATACCGATGTGATGGCCGATATGGAGGTTTTCAATGACCTGCACGCGCCGGATATCGGCATTCTGTGCGCTGGCGGGCATTTCACCATGGATATGAAGCGGGCAGCCTATGCCGCCAAACGGTTTTTTAATTTCGAAACCGTGATCCCCTGCCATTACCGGACATTTCCGCTGCTGGCGCAATCGGCCGAGGTGTTGGCAGAGGCACTGCCGGGAATAGCAGTGCTAGAGCCGGAAGTGATGGGGGAGATCGAGATTAGTTTGAGGTGAATTATATGCTCTCCTTGTAGCTTTATTCACACTCCAAATGACCGCTTGCACGATACATGCAATTTGAGGGTTATTTTTAGGATAGGAGCCGTTTTATTGGGTCCGCCGATCTCTATTTGGTAATATTTTTCCAGTCGCTTTCAAATTTGACTTTCTCGCCATTCCTTGTGGGATACACATCATCCGGAAGAAATGCGACACCGCTTAGAATCCTAAAAGCCTTATTGGCCAAATAACGTTTCCAAAATTTTGGATGCAGTAGAAATGGTGCAAATAATAGTGAGGGCGTTGACTGAAAATCAAAATCCAGCTTCTGAAGATTCTCAGAAGACGCAGTGATATCCAAATATTTCTCAAGAGAGGTTGCAAGAAAGGCCGCGTGACCACTTGTTTGTTCAATCAAGTTAATTGAACGGGAGTTGCGAATTGAAGCTAAGAATACCAAAATCGCCAGAATTTGCCACCAGTTGCTTGCAACCCATTCAATATACTCAGCCCCCCAAAATGCCAGCCCTTCGGCTTTGAGACTGGATTGCCATAGGCTGAATTTGGCAGACGGAACTTGGCTTAAGCTGAGCAAAAACCCCCAGAAAATTCCTGCTACAACAAATAATTTAATGGAAACCTTAGCCAGTTGCGCTAAGTATCCTATGAATATCGACACCAAGATTAGCACCAATTTGGTTCCTGCGCTCATGTTGAATTCCTCCATATTGTGTTGATATTTCCAATTTTTTTACTCACTGGCTTGCCGTAAATTAGATTCTATTCGAGCGAGAATGTCATGTAATTTTATATTTCAGATAAGTTGGGTATTGCGGCCAAAAAAAAGCGCCCCAAGTGGGGGCGCGTAAGGCTTTTATAAGGGGCGGGGGATTTCATCCCCCCTTTGGCCTGTGGCCAAATTCACCCCGAGAGTATTTTTGAAAGAATGAAGCCTAGTTTTTGGCTTTATCGACCATGCGGCCGGCGGAGATCCAGGGCATCATGCCGCGCAGGGTTTCGCCGACTTTTTCGATCTGGTGTTCATCGTTGATGCGGCGGGTGGCTTTGAAGCTCGGTTGGCCGACGGCGTTTTCGAGCATGAAATCGCGCACGAATTTGCCGTTTTGGATGTCTGTCAGCACGTCTTTCATGCGTTGTTTGGTTTCTTCGTAGGGCAGAATGCGGGGGCCGGAAACATATTCACCATATTCGGCGGTGTTGGAGATCGAGTAATTCATATTGGCGATGCCGCCTTCATAGATCAGGTCGACGATCAGTTTAACTTCGTGCAGGCACTCGAAATAGGCCATTTCGGGCTCGTAACCGGCCTCGACAAGGGTTTCAAAACCCATGCGGATCAGCTCGACAAGGCCACCGCAGAGCACAGCTTGCTCGCCGAACAGGTCGGTTTCGCATTCCTGCCTGAAGTTGGTTTCGATAATGCCGGAGCGACCGCCGCCGATGGCGGAGCAATAAGACAGGCCGATTTCCATGGCTTTGCCGGAAGCGTCGGTATCTACCGCCACAAGGCAGGGCACGCCGCCGCCTTTGGTGAACTCGCCGCGCACGGTGTGGCCCGGGCCTTTGGGGGCCATCATGATGATATCAACGCCCGGTTTCGGCGTGATGAGATCAAAGTGGATGTTGAGGCCGTGGGCGAAGGCCATGGCCGCGCCGTCGCGCAGGTTGTCATGCACGTATTTTTTGTAGGTTTCGGCCTGCAGCTCGTCGGGCATGGTGAACATGATCAGGTCGCACCATGCGGCGGCCTCACTGATGCCCATAACCTTGAGGCCTTCGCCCTCGGCCTTGGCTTGCGAAGGTGAGCCTTCGCGCAGGGCGACAACCACATTTTTAGCCCCTGAATCGCGCAGGTTGAGCGCATGGGCGTGGCCTTGGGAGCCGTAGCCGAGGATGGCCACTTTCATGTCTTTGATCAGGTTGATATCGCAATCGCGGTCGTAATATACGCGCATGGTTTTTTCCTTATAGGGTTGAACTGGGCGTAGCATAGTGGAAAAACGGTGAAATACCTTTTGAAAATCGGGTGAAATGCAGATAATAAGGAAATTATATGCGTAAAACCGGCAATAGGCGGAATAAACATGCAGGTGGATGATGTGGACCGCCGGATACTCCGGCACCTTCAGGATGATGGTGGCCTGACCATGGCCGAACTGGCGGCACGCGCGGGCTTAAGCAATGGTGCTTGTTGGCGGCGGGTGGAGAAGCTGGAGGCGGGCGGGGTGATCGAGGGCCGCGAGCTGGTGCTGGATTACCGTGCCATGGGCTATGCGGTGGAGGTGTTTTTGCGGATCACGCTTGATAAAACCGTGGGCAATGCCTTTGACGCCTTTATTGCTGCGGCGCGGGATATACCGGAAGTGGGTGGCATTCAAACGCTTTTGGGGCGGGTGGATATTCGCATGGATGTGCGGGCCCGGGATTTGGCGCATTATCAGGAAATATATAAGGAGCGGATTTTGGCGCTGCCGCATATTTCGGATGTTGAAGCCCTGATGCTGATTTCGGAAGTGAAAAACACCGGGGCATTGCCGATATGATGGCGCTTGATGAAAAGGATCGCGCGATATTGCAGGCACTACGCGGTGATGGCGGGATGAACGCGGCGGCGGTTGGCAAGCTGGTGGGGCTGACGCAGCCCGCGGCATGGCGGCGGATCCGGCGGCTGGAGGAGGGTGGAGTGATACTTGGGCGGCGGGTGCGGCTGAATAAAATGGCGCTTGGCTTTGATGTGGTGGTTTATTTGGGCGTGAAGCTGGCGGCCAAGGGGCGGGTGAGCCTTGAGGATTTCGAGCGGGCGGTGTGTGCGATACCGGAGGTGCAACTGGTGCAGCATGTGCTCGGGGTTTATGATTATCGACTGAAGGTGGTGGCGCGGGACCTTTCGGACTTTGAGCGGATATTGCGGCGGCGGATCATGACCTTGCCGGGTGTGGGCGAGGTGGAGAGTAATGTGATGCTTTCCGAGGTGGGCTAGGGGCTGCCGCCCCTCTTGGCTGCGCCAATTCACCCCGCGAGTATTTTTGAAAGAATGAAATCAGAGGGTGACGACGACTTTGCCGGTGGATTTGCGTGATTTTAGCAAGGCGAGGGCCTGGTTGGCTTTTTCGAGCGGCAGGGTGTGGCTGATATGCGGGGTGAGCGCGCCGGTTTTGTAGATTTCGAACAGTTCCCGGAAGCTCCCGGTGAGCAGGTGCGGGGCAAAAACGGTGTAGCCGCCCCAGTAATAGCCGATGACCGTAATGTTTTTGACCAGCAGGATATTGGCGGGGATTTGCGGGATATCGCCCGAGGCGAAGCCCAGCGGCAAGATGCGGGCCAGCGGATTGCAGGCGCGCAGGGCGGCGGTGAACTGGGCACCACCGACCGGGTCATAGACCACATCGGCACCGCCGAGCGCCTTGACCCCGGTGCGGATATCATCGGTTTCGGAGTTGATCAGATGGTCAGCCCCGGCTTTTTGGCAGATCGCCAGCTTTTCGGCACTGCGGGCAACGGCGATAACCTTTGCGCCCATTCGCTTGCCAAGCTCGACCGCAGTAAGGCCCACCCCGCCCGAGGCGCCGAGCACCAAGAGGGTTTCGCCCTTTTGCAGGGCCGCGCGTTTGAGCGCGAGATGGCTGGTGCCATAAGCGACAAGAAAGGCGGCGACTTCTTCATTTGACATTGTTTCCGGCACCGGCACGCAGCGACTGGCTTCGACGGTGGTATATTCGGCCAAGCCGCCATGGCCGCCATAGGCGCCGATGCGGGTGCCGATAGGCGGGGTGCTGACGCCGGCGCCATGGGCAACCACGGTGGCACATATTTCCATACCCGGGGTGAAGGGGGGCTCGAACTTTTCCTGATATTTGCCATCTACAATCAGGGTATCGCCAAAATTGATGCCGCAAGCATGCACCCGCACCAGCACTTCGCCCTTGGCGGGGGTTGGCCTTTCAAGCTCGACCAGTGTCATTGGCTGCCCGAGCGTGTGGATTTGCATGGCTTTCATTTTGGCCTCCTGTATGCTTGTTTTGTTTTGGCGCGGTGAGTGATTAAAAGGCAAGGGTGATCTTGCCTTGCGCGCGATAATTTTGTATGGGGGCGGGGAACGGGGAGAGTCGTGCAGGCTCGCCCCGCATTTTTTTTGAAAAAGGCCGGAATGATGGATTTGCGGAACGTCGCGATTATTGCCCACGTGGACCACGGGAAAACCACGCTTGTGGATGAGATGCTCAAACAGTCGGGGATTTACCGCGACAATGAAGCCACCCAGGAACGGGCGATGGACAGCAATGACCTCGAACGCGAGCGCGGCATAACGATTTTGGCCAAGGCGACCTCGGTTGTCTGGAAAGATACGCGGATCAATATTGTTGACACCCCGGGCCATGCCGATTTTGGCGGCGAGGTCGAGCGGATTTTGAGCATGGTTGACGGCGTTGTGCTGCTGGTGGATGCCGCCGAAGGCCCGATGCCGCAGACAAAATTTGTGCTTTCCAAGGCGCTGGCGTTGGGGTTGAACCCGATTGTAGTGATCAACAAAGTGGACAAGCCCGATGGTGACCCCGACGCCGCCCATGACAAGGTTTTTGACCTGTTCGCCAATCTTGACGCCAATGATGCGCAGCTCGATTTTCCGATGCTTTATGCGTCGGGCCGGGCTGGCTGGGCCGACAAGGAGCTGGACGGACCGCGCGAAAACCTGAATGACCTGCTTGATCTGATCATCGAGCATGTGCCGGCGCCCGAGCAAATTGCGCATCGAAACGCGCCTTTCCGTATGCTCGCCACCACATTGGGTGGCGATGCCTTTTTGGGCCGCGTTCTGACGGGGCGGGTTGAATCCGGCATGGCCAAAGCCGGTGACACGATGAAGGCGATAAGCCGCGATGGCACGTTGATCGAGAATTTCCGGATAACCAAGGTTTTGGCCTATCGCGGGCTTGAACAGGTGGCGATCGATGTCGCCGAGGCGGGCGATATCGTGTCTATTGCCGGAATGGCCAAGGCAACGGTTGCCGATACCCTGTGTGATAAATCGGTTGCCGACGCCATTCCGGCCCAGCCGATCGACCCGCCCACCATTTCGGTAACTTTTGGTATCAATACCTCGCCATTGGCCGGGCGCGATGGTGACAAGGTGCAAAGCCGGGTTATCCGCAACCGTTTGATGAAAGAGGCCGAGTCCAACGTGGCGATTAAGGTTTCTGATTCCGAAACCGGTGATGCCTTTGAAGTGGCGGGCCGCGGTGAGCTGCAAATGGGCGTGTTGATCGAAAACATGCGCCGCGAGGGCTTTGAGCTTTCGATCTCGCGCCCGCGGGTGCTTTTTCGGGAGGTGGACGGCCAGCGCATGGAGCCGATTGAAGAAGCCACGATTGACGTGGATGACGAATTTACCGGCGCGGTGATTGAAAAGCTGACCCAGCGCAAGGGTGAAGTGGTGGAAATGCGCCCCGGCGGTGCCGGAAAAACCCGCATCGTGGCCCATGTGCCGAGCCGCGGGCTTATTGGCTATCATGGCCAGTTTTTAACCGATACGCGCGGCACCGGGGTGATTAACCGTGTGTTCCACGAATGGGCACCGTTCAAGGGTAAAATAGAGGGTCGGCGGGCCGGTGTGCTGATTTCGATGGAAGCCGGCTCCTCCGTGCCTTACGCGATTTTCAACCTTGAGGACCGCGGCAAGTTTTTTATTGGTGCGCAGGAGCAGGTTTACCAGGGCATGATTATTGGGGAGCATAACCGCCCCAATGATCTCGAGGTCAATCCGCTCAAGGGCAAAAAGCTTAGCAACGTGCGGGCGAGCGGCAAGGATGATGCGGTAACCCTGACAACGCCGGTGCGCATGAGCCTTGAAGAGGCGATTGCCTATATCGACAATGACGAGTTGGTGGAGGTGACGCCGAACAATATTCGGATGCGCAAGCGCCATCTCGACCCTCACGAGCGCAAGCGGGCTGCCAAGACACTTGAAGGTTAGCGATTCGCATTTTGCAAGACACGCAAAGATTGCGCGCTTGCAAAATTTGCATTTTGCGAATAACGTATAGGTGCGTTTGGTTTCAATTTTGACAAAAGCCTTAATATTACCTGTTTTTCGGGTTTTGAGGCTATGCTTATTAAAAATTGAAGTTGGCGCGGATTATGCACCCTTTAAGCATAACGGTAACTTGGAGTGATAGGCAAAATGAAACACCCTGTAGATGTGCATGTTGGCAAGCGTGTCCGCCACCGCCGGTGGATGGTTGGGAAAACCCAGCAGCAGCTTGGCGAAGCTGTCGGCATCAAGTTCCAGCAAATTCAAAAATATGAAACGGGTATGAACCGCGTCAGCGCGTCGCGCCTGTGGGATATTGCCAAGGCGCTGGACGTGGATGTGCGGTTTTTCTTTGAAGGCATCGAAGAGGGTGTGACCGATTCCGGGCCGGAAGATATGGCGAAGCCGGAAAGCAAAAACATGCAGGGCGACTTGTTGGCCGATAAAGAGGCGCTCGAACTGGTGCGCTCTTACTATGCGATTCCGGAAAACCAGCGCCGCCGCTTGTTTGACCTTGCACGGGCTTTGACCGACACTGCATAAGCGGTGCATTGACCAATGCGGCGAAATATGAAACCTCCGTCTGGCAGCAGGCGGAGGTTTTTTATGGTGAGCACGGCAGAGCAGAGCGCTTTAAGGGCGGTGGCGGAAGAAATGGCCGATGCCGCGCGCCTGGCCACCCTGCGCTATTTTCGCTCCACAGAACTGGCGGTGGATAATAAAGAAGCCAGCGGGTTTGACCCGGTAACCATGGCCGACCGCGAGGCCGAGCAAGCCATGCGCGCGGTATTGGCCAGACGCCGCCCCGATGATGCGGTATTTGGCGAGGAATTCGGGCATAGCGAAGGCCGTAGCGGGCTGACATGGGTGCTTGACCCGATAGACGGCACCCGCGCCTTTATCAGTGGTGCGCCAAGCTGGGGTGTGCTGATCGGGCTGGATGCGGGGCAGGGGCCGGTGATGGGCCTCATTGACCAGCCTTTTACCGGCGAGCGGTTTTTTGGCGGTTTTGGCAAGGCGGATTGGCGGCGCGCCGATGAAACCCGCGAACTTGGCGTGCGCGCCTGTGCAGGGCTGGAACATGCCACCTTGATGTCAACCTTCCCCGAAGTGGGCACAATGCAGGAGGCGGCGGCCTTTGCGGCAGTAGCGGCCCAATGCAGGCTGACCCGCTATGGGCTGGATTGCTATGCCTATGCGCTGCTGGCGATGGGGCAGGTTGATCTGGTGATCGAGGCTGGGCTGAACGCCTATGATGTGCAAGGCCCGATTGCGGTGATAGAAGGCGCCCGCGGGGTGGTGAGCAACTGGCAGGGCGGCCCTGCACATCAGGGTGGCCAGATTATCGCGGCAGGCGATGCGCGGGTGCATAAAGCGGCGCTAGAAATTTTAAATCAATAAGCACAATATGCCGAAACGAGCGGCAAAAAAAGGATAGCAAATGGCGTGGCAAATTATCAGGACCTCACTGAATTTTATAATCAACAATTTTGCCGTCGCGCTGCGGGTAACCATTTTGCCCTATACCGCGTATTTCGCTTTTCTTTTAGTGGTTGATACCAGCGAATTTGCCCAGCAAAGCCGGTTTTCGAGCCTTGCCGGAGTGCTGGCGGCGCTGTTTTTCGGCGCGTGGATGGCGGTGGGCTGGCACCGGTATATTTTGATCGGTGACACACCGAAATCCTGGATACCGGGCCTGCATAGGCAGATCCTGCGCGGGTATATGGTGAAGCTGTTTTTACTGGCCGTCGTGCTGATCTTTTCGGCCGTGCCGTTTATTCTTTTTGCCTTCTCTTTCATGCAATCTGTGCCGATTATCACAAATTTGTCGTTTGTCCTCATCCCGTTTGTTGTAGGGCTGTTCTTCTTCAGGTTTGGGTTGGTATTACCTGCCACGGCGCTTGATCAACCGCTTTCATTCGGCAAATCGTGGCGCGCAACCCAAGAGATCAACGGTGCTGTTTTGGTAACCATTGTTTTTGTCACGGTGTTTAACGGGGTGCTGGCTTCGATCGGCGCGGCAATGCCTTTTGGCCCGGTTTCAATTCTGTGGGCTTTTGCGGCGGGCTGGGTGCAAGCCATGCTCGGCTTAAGCATTCTAACAACGCTATACGGGCATTTAATCGAAAAACGCGATTTGTATTAAACCGGTTGCCCATCAAGATTCTTTTTCAGAAACGCATCAGTTTCTGCCCAGCATTGCGCCTGAATTTCCGGGGTTTCCATCCATATTTCGTGGCGCGCCCCGGTGATCTCCAGCAGCTCACCGTTGGGAAAGTGCGCCGACAGGCGGCGAATGGCGGCGGGGCTGACAACGGATTCGTCACCGCCGACAAAGGTGCGCACCGGCAATTCGGGCAGGGGCGCGGCTTCAAGCGCCGCCATTTCCCTGAAGGCCTGTTTCAGCCACAGGCTCGAGGGTGCTCCAAGCGCCAAGGCCGGATATTTTAGAATCTGGTCGCGCATATAGCCCCAATATTCCGGGTCGTGGGTAAGATCATTGCCCTCAAATGGTTCGCGGGTCAGGTAAAAGCCTTTGGGCTGGGCGGGCAGGGCTTTGCGCCCCATACCCAGCGCTACGGCGACACTGGCGAGCACAGGTGCCAAAAAGCGCCGGGCACCGGGCAGGTTGAGCCCCCACATCGGGGCGGAAAACACCGCCGCCGAAAAATCCTTGCGCGAAATCAGGCTGCGCAAGCCGATGCAACCGCCCATTGAATGGGCAAAAAGCACCCGCAGCCCGGCAATGGCGGCCACCGCCGGGTGGCTGAGCACGGCCTCCACATCCTGCTGGTAATCGGCAAAGCTTTCAACATGGCCAACCGCGGTGCTGTTATCCGGCCGATCCGATAGCCCCTGCCCGCGCCAGTCGATGACCACAACATTAAAACCGCGCGCCACCAGCTTGCCCGCCAAACGGCCATATTTTTCAACACACTCGCTGCGGCCGGGGAACACCACTGCCAACCCGCGCGCCCCGCCCTGCCAAAGCGCAAAGCGGATTCGGGTGCTGTCTTTTGCCGCTACGTAAAAGCCGCGCCCGCCATCGGGGGCGTCGGCAATGTCGGTATAAAGCGGCGCGCCGGTCATCAGGTGAGCAGGGAGCCAAGCTTCATGGCCATGCCCATATCACCGTCAATCGAGATTTTGCCGGACATGAAGGCGCTGGTCGGGTTCAGATTGCCCGCCAGCAGATCCTGAAACACATCAGCTTGCGCGGTAATGGTGCAATCGGCCTCGGAATCGTCGATGGAGGCACCGGTTTCATCAATGCGCACCGCGCCCGTGCCCTCGATTTCGAATTTGATCGAGCCGTCGATGCCATCGGCACCCAGCTTTTCGGAAAGGGCTTTAACGGCCATGTCAAGAATTTCGCTCATTTGGGTCTCCATTGAGTGGGGTTTGCCCCAAGGTAGGAGATTGCCGCCCTATCTTAAAGCCCTAGTTTTTATTTCCGTCGCGTCAGGGCAGGCGGCACCGGGCGCTGCTGGTCTCGGGAAATTGATGTTGCCAATAGCGGTAAATAAGGTAGGTTCTGCTTCATGAACTGGTTTTTAAAAATGGCGCTGCTGTTCGGGGCGCTGGTATTTGCGCTGCCCGCGCAGGCGGTGCAGCGCGGGCTGGCCTTTGGCGAAAATGCCCGGCTGGACGAGCTTTTTGCGCAAATGCAAAGTGAAAGCGGCGAGGGCGCGGCCAGTGCCGAGCGGGAAGCGTTGCGGATATTCCGGCAGTCGGGCTCGGCAGCGATGGACCTGCTGCTGGCACGGGGCTATGCGGCGATTGAAGCCGAAGACTACCAGATGGCGGTTTGGCATTTTTCAGCGCTTATCGACCATGCGCCGGAATTTGCCGAAGGCTATAATGCGCGGGCGGTGGCGTTTTTTTTAATGGGGCTTTATGGCGAGGCCATTGCCGATATCGAAATGACCCTGGCGCTTAACCCGCGCAACTTTGGCGCGCTTGCCGGGCTTGGCGCCATAGAGGAGGCCATAGGCAACCCCGAAAACGCGCTCAAAGCCTTTAAGGCAGCGCTGGCGCTCAACCCTAATTCGAGCGATCTGGCCGAATCTGTAAAGCGGGTTGAAGATCAGCTTTTCATGGTGCATTAGGGCGCTTCACCAGATTGAGCAGAATATGCACGAAATAACGGCTGTTTTAGGCCCGACCAATACCGGCAAAACCCACTATGCGATCGAGCGGATGCTCGGGCACCAGAGCGGCATTATCGGCCTGCCGCTGCGGCTGCTGGCGCGCGAGGTGTTTGACAAAGTGGTGGCGCTGCGCGGGCAAGGGGCGGTGGCGCTGCTCACCGGCGAGGAGCGGATTGTGCCGCCTAACGCGCGCTACTGGGTGTGCACCGTAGAGGCGATGCCGCTCGGGCTGGCGGCGGATTTTGTTGCCGTGGATGAAATACAGCTCTGTGCGGACCCGGATCGCGGCCATATTTTTACCCAGCGCCTGCTGCACAGCCGTGGCCGCGCCGAAACCCTGTTTATGGGCGCAAGCTCGATGCGGGCGCGGGTTGAAAGCCTGATACCAGACGCGAGGTTTCTTTACCGCCAGCGGTTTTCGGCGCTCAGCTATAGCGGCGAAAAGAAGATCAGCCGGATGCCTGCGCGCGCCGCGATTGTGGCGTTTTCGGTGGAAAATGTTTATCAGATCGCCGAGCTTGTGCGCCGCCAAAAGGGTGGGGCAGCGGTGGTGATGGGGGCGCTGAGCCCGCGCACCCGCAACGCACAGGTGGAGATGTATCAAAATGGCGAGGTGGATTACCTTGTGGCCACCGATGCCATAGGCATGGGGCTGAACCTTGATATCAGCCACGTGGCTTTTGCGGGGCTTTCCAAATTTGACGGGCGGCGGATGCGCTATTTAATGCCCAACGAGCTGGCGCAAATCGCCGGCCGCGCCGGGCGCTATATGGAAAACGGCACTTTTGGTGTAACCGGTGAAGCCCATGCGTTGGAGCCTGACTGGGTGGAGGCAATTGAAAGCCACCGTTTTGCCCCGATCCGCAAGCTGGAGTGGCGCAATGCGAAGCTCGATTTTGGCAGTGCAAAAAACCTGATTGCCTCGCTGGAGCAAACCCCCGACGACCCCGAGCTGGTGCGGGCACGCGAGGCCGATGACCTGCGCAGCCTGAACGCACTGGCGCTTTTGCCCGAGGTCATCGACATGGTGCAGACCGCGCCCGATGTGCGCCGCTTGTGGGAAGTGTGCCAGATACCCGATTTTCGCAAACTGGCGGGGGGTGAGCATGTGGCGTTGCTTGCGCAGGTGCACGCGCAACTGGCGCAGGGGCGCATTCAGGAGGACTGGCTGGCCAAACAGGTGCGCGGGATTGACCGGATTGAAGGCGGCATAGACCAGCTTTCCAAACGATTGGCCTTTATCCGCACATGGACATATGTTGCCCAGCGCAAGGATTGGCTGGCCGATGTTACCTATTGGCGTGAGGCCACGCGCAGGGTAGAAGATAGATTGTCTGATGCGCTGCACGCGCGTCTTACCCAGCGATTCGTTGACCGGCGCACCAGTGTTTTGATGCGGCGGTTGAAGCAGAAGGAGAGGCTCTTGGCCCAAGTCAGTGAGAGCGGTGATGTAACCGTGGAAGACCAGTTTATCGGCAAGCTGGAGGGCTTCCGGTTCAGGCTTGACCCCAAGGCCAGCGACCAGGAGGCCAAAACCCTGCGCGCCACCGCGCTTTCTGCCTTGCAGCCGGTGTTTAACCTGCGCTCTGACAAAATGTATAACGCGCCGGATACGGAATTTGACTTTACCGAGCAGGGCGGCCTGATGTGGGGCGAAAACGCCGTGGGCAAGCTGGTGGCGGGGGCCGATATCCTCTCGCCGCAAATCGAGGTATTTGTTGACGAGGAGGCCGGGCCGGAAGTGGCTGAAAAGCTGCGCCGCCGCCTTGGCCACTGGATCGAGCGCAAGATCGCGGCATTGTTTGAACCGCTGCTGGCGATCAGGAATGACGAGAGCCTTTCGGGGCTGGCGCGCGGGGTCGGCTTTCAACTGGTTGAGGCGCTGGGGGTTATTCCGCGCAATGAAATTGCCAAAGATATCAAGGATATGGATCAGGATGCCCGGGCCACATTGCGTAAGCACGGTGTCCGGTTTGGCCAGTATACCGTATTTCAGCACCTGATGCTGAAACCGGCGCCCACCCGCTTGCGGCTGGTGCTCTGGGCTTTGCAAAACGGCTTTGGTGTGTTTCCCGAAGCGCCGCCGCCGGGGCTGGTAACCGTGCCGGCACTGCCGGATGCGCCGCAGGGCTATTATGCCCGCGCCGGCTACAGGCTGGCCGGAGAGCGCTCGATCCGCATTGATATGCTGGAGCGGCTGGCGGATATGCTGCGTGACAAGGATAGCCGTGGCGGCTTTGAAGCCAATGCCGATATGCTGTCGATCACCGGGCTGACGCTGGAGCAGTTCGCCAACTTGATGGCAGGGTTGGGCTATGCAGGTGAACGCGGCGAGCGCCCAAAGGCCAAACCCGCGCCCGAGGTTTCCGAGCCGCAACCGGTAGCCGGGGCTACAGTTGCCACAGTTGCCGCAGTGCCGGAGGTGGAAACACCACCGGCTGAAAAAGCGGCCACAGAACCCAGCGCAGAACCCAGCGCAGAATCCGGTTCTGAAGCCGGCACAGAAGCCAGCGATCAGCTAGCCGCCGCCGCACCGGCGGCAGTGGTAGATGATGTCGAGGTATTTTATACCTTCAAATGGGTGCCAAAAGGTCGCACCCAAAACCCGCGCGCCAACCGGGCCGATGCCAATCGTGGCAAAAAGCCCAAAGGCAAACGCGGCAAGCCGCAAGGGCAGGGAGCGCCGCGCCCCGCTGCGCGCGCCCCGCAAAAAGACAAACCATTTGACCCCGACAACCCCTTCGCCGCCCTTGCCGCGCTCAAGGCCAAAGATTGAGCGAAAGCCTGCGGATAGACAAATGGCTGTGGCATGCGCGGTTTTTCAAAACCCGCACACTGGCGGCCAAAGTGGTGTCGGGCGGGCATGTGCGCCTGAACGGAGAGCGGGTGAAAAAGCCCTCAACCAGTGTACAGGCCGGAGACGGGCTCAGCTTTATGCAGGGCACCAGCCTGCGCATTGTGCGAATCGCGGCGATGGGCACCCGCCGGGGCCCCGCCCCCGAAGCGCAGGCGCTATATGATGATTTAACCCCCGAGCCGCTTGCGGGCCAGGGAAACCACGAGGCCCGTGTGGGTATTCGGCCCACCAAAAAGGACCGCCGCGCCCTCGACGCTATCCGGCGCACGGAAACTTGAATTCTGGCTCTTGAAACCTGCGGATTGGGGGCCTAAAAAGCAAAAAGCATTTTATGAGGCATGAGCGCTGCCCTTTCGCGCCCTCCAAAGCAACGAGGCAATTGGATGACCTATATCGTCAATGATGCGTGTATCGCATGCAAATATACCGACTGCGTGGAAGTATGCCCGGTGGACTGCTTTTATGAAGGCGAGAACATGCTGGTGATCCACCCTGACGAGTGCATCGACTGCGGCGTATGCGAGCCCGAATGCCCCGCCGATGCCATTCGCCCCGATACCGAGCCGGACGCCGAAAAATGGGTGGAATTCAACCGTAAATATTCCGAGCTTTGGCCGGTGATCATCGCGCAAAAAGACCCGCTCCCCGATGCGGAAGCTCATGACGGTGAAGAGGGAAAGCTGGAGAAATACTTCTCCGAAAAGCCCGGCGGTGGCGACTAAAACCCGGTTTTGCCCGCCACCGGCAAGAATCTGCGGCCCCGACCTTCTTTCTGGCGCAGAAATGTGTTATGCTTGGCGCGTAATAAGTCCCATAGTTACAAGGAACCATCTGCGGGGGCGCAGGGATAACATCTCCAGCACAAATTAACGCATCTGCAGGTCGACGATTGACCGCTACACATTATGTGTGCATGGCGCAGACAAAAGCGCACAAGGAAAAAGCGAAAAAATGAGCAAGACGAAAAACCAGCTAGAATTTTCCCCACAGCAATTTGTGGTTTACCCCTCGCACGGGGTCGGGAAAATCACCGAAGTGGAAACCCAGTCGGTGGGCGAAGAAACCCTTGAAATGTTTGTGATCTATTTCGAAAAGGAAAAGATGACCTTGCGGGTGCCGACCCAAAAAGCACTGCTGGTGGGGATGCGGGCGCTTTCAAGCCCGGCGCTTGTGGCGAAATGTATGAAAACACTGGCCGGGCGGGCGCGGGTGAAGCGGGCCATGTGGTCACGCCGCGCGCAGGAATACGAACAAAAAA
>Ga0316205_10001534_pt1 | contig 28281 bp, 28 predicted proteins | sample 3monthpyrite_MG_FD_204941 | JGI IMG/M metagenome (GOLD analysis project Ga0316205, IMG submission 204941) | Microbial mat bacterial communities from mineral coupon in-situ incubated in ocean water Damariscotta River, Maine, United States -... | ecosystem: Environmental > Aquatic > Marine >...
ATAAAGAGACATCGAGCGTCATCCCCGCGAGCGCATTTCACTTTGACCCGGTCAATAAACGCTGCCGCTGCCCAGCGAATGAAGACATGTGGTTACGCAGTGAGCTCATCGATCAATATGGCCATACGAAAATATTCTTTGAAGGCCGTTTGAGTAAATGCCGGACATGTGACATTAAGAGCACGTGCATGCGCAACCCAGACTCCGCCAATACCCGTAAAGGCCATGGCCGACAAGTATCATTCATCATCAAAAAAAGCCAACGTGCAGCGAACTATACCGACTGGATGAAGCATCGCGTGGATTCAGAAAAAGGTAAGTTGATATACAGTCATCGAATGTCTGTTGTGGAACCGGTGTTTGGTAATATTGGTACAAATAAAAGGCTTAATCGATTCAGCGTACGAAGCCAAAAGAAGGTGCAGTGCCAATGGCAACTTTATTGTATGGTGCACAACATTGAGAAGTTAGCGAATTATGGAAAGATGGTAAGCTAATAACGCAGAACATGCGGTATAGTGCTTTGAACGTGAATTAAAACCGTGTGTGTTTAAATAAATTTAAAATGCTGGAACATTGATCAGTAAATTAATTATAGAAAAGGCTGAGAGAAAATGATTTTAATTTGGGTTTTTCGACAGCCTCGTTAAATGCTTAAAAGGAAAACGATGAGTATTTGGAAAGAGTTATACGATATCTTTGACAAAGAACGCTCTAGATGGAAAAAATCTAGTGCAGACAGACAAGCTTTGGTATTTGAAATTCAAAGTAACTTAACTTTCCTTGCAGATGCATTACAGGGCAAAATAAATCAAAAGAAAGTAATTAATGGCCTAGATCGTAAGGTTTTCGACATAGCTATAAAAGATGGGTTTAACTTCAATTCAATTAAAAAGGCCAAAGTAACAAAGAAAACAATTGGTGGTTTTAGCGAGTTTAAAAAGTATATCGGAAAAGACACTGCTTATCTGGTAAAAAATGCATACTCTAAGATGAGCTCACTCAGTAAACTGGTTTCTGAACATTCTGATGCAGATTATTCGCTAAAAATTAAATCGTTGATTAGGTTTTTTGTATTATTGATGATCCATATCGAGGGCCAGCATTTAACACGAAAATCCAGTTGACAGCCAAAAGCTTCGCTCCTATCGTCGCTATGCTTTTGTCGTCAACTGAGCTTGATCGTTAGGCCTATAAGAATATGACGGAATTAATATGGCAATGAAAAACATATGGCATGATCCAGTATGGAGTAAAGTAATAGCCGGAATTATTTTGACCATAATAGGGGCAATATTCACTTATGTCATTCAGACAAATGAGCAGCCTGATTTTTCTGAAGATTCTATAAATAGCAAAAAAAAATCAGTTAGTGCAATAGAGTATAAAAACACTAAGGCATACCCAAACAATTCAATTGTAGTTACTAATCAACCACCTGCTAAAATTGTACATCCAATAGAAAAGAACACTTCAAGTCAGAACGAAAAGCCAAAATTCAAGAAAAAATCGGGCAACACCCTTGGTGATTCAGATGATTGCCTTAACTCAAACCCAGATATTGAATGCTTATGGAAATAAATAATATGAACAAAATACTTCTGTCTTTGCTGATTTTAGCATATGTGCCAGTGGCATTGTCTGTTGAACTTTGCCCATCTTTAGATAGCACATCAAAATATAGTGAACTAAATAAAGTAATTGCTTGCTTAAATAATAATATAACAAAGCTAGAGGATAAAATTAAAGCGGTAAATATCAATGCAAAAGATATGTCAGTTCCTGACAACTCATATCTATCAAAAGGCCAGAAGGTAAATGATCAAGGGGTAGCATATAATCTTATGAAATGTTCCCCCACTGGAGGGGCGGTCGTGTGTAAGTTTTCTATTTTAAATAGTCAGCAAGATAGAAAGCTAAGATTTTGGGCTAGGAAAAACACGAGAGCCATTGATTTTGATGGAAACGAGTATTTAGCAAATAATACATCTATTGGCAATTCTAAAACATATTTCTACACAGAAAAAACTTTTGTAAAAGATGTTCCAATGATAGCAAAAATCTACTTTCCTTCCGTGCCTGATAATGTAACTTCTTTTAGTCTTGTTGAGTTATTTGTCTCAGATAGGCGGATGCAGTTTAAAAACATTAGTGTTAAATAAGTGGTAAATAACCTAACAAATAGCTCCAGTGGACAATTCAATGTGGCGCTTGTTTTGTATTCGCAAGAACGTGCCACTTTGAATTTCCGCTGAGCAAGGCGTAAGGTTCAGGTGTCTCGCGTTTAGTGAGGTCTTAGAATTCAGATAGCAAAAACTTTTTCGAAAGTTCACGAATATCATTATTTCCATGAGGTGCTTGGGTTAATGCTAGACCATTTTACGACTTTATTAGAAGAATATACATCTTGGCGGAGAATAAATGCTAAAAGTTACGACTTTTAGTATGCTTAAAGAATCGGTGGCCACATGAAAGTTGGCTAAATTACTCGAAGTGCTATTACGAGTTTATTCTCACCAAATATATATATTTGATGAGAATATAGTCGTAACATATTTAGTAGGGCCTATAATAAAGTCGTAAAACTCAAGGGTAATAGACCGGACTGCCTCATATAACTTGGCTATTCATACCATAGTTTAGAATTTTTGCTTAATTGCGAAGCAAGACATTAGTGTTTTTCTATCAAGCTTCTACTTGCCGTCAAATCCAGCCCTTTGTGTTGCATATACTTATGTCTGATTTTGAGGTTTGGGGTACTGTCGTAATATGGCAAGCCCCTAGTATCGTGCACAGCTGAGAGCGTTACAATAACGCAATCAGAGGAGTCTCTTAAATCAGGACTTGCTTTGTCCAAAAGGTTTTGACGACGTACAACACCTGTTGGGATTTATGAACGGTGAGGAGTAGAGAAATAGCAAAAATCTATCAGGGTTTGGAGCTTTGAATAAAGCTTCTTAGGCATCGGAATCGGCACCGCCTACACGTATAGATTGAGGAGAAAAGGAATATGGTGCTAGTCAATTGCTGATTGCCATGGAAAACGAAGTGAAGGCGATTAGTCCTCGATAGTCCACGCCGTCTGCCCTTTCGTAGTTGAGAGCGATAGCGAACGATGAAGAAATGCAGGAGCGGCTATAGTGGGCGTAGTGTGACGAGGAACGATGTCATACGGAGACGTAATATCCCGCAGGACAGTCGAGGATAAAGGAGTTAACTGTCGCGTTGGCGAGTTGATTTTTGGCAAGGAGGTCAAACAATCGTTTATCTGTATTCATTGCAATTTGCTTATACATAGAAAGATACACCCAGATTATCTCGTTATTTATGTCTGCTATGTAATTCTTTCTAATCGATTCGGCTCACAAAAGACAAGACTGATTAGTGTGAAAGCTTAAGGTTTCTTATTATATACAGTAAGTTAAAACTGTTTGGCTTTTAAAGGGGGGGTGATAGGTGGTGTATTCTGTGGTTATCTATAGCAGTGATGATTGAGAGTTTCGCCAACATATAGATTATAATCTATATGATCATAAAGAAAAATCGATTGGTAATGATTTTACCGTCTACATAAACTCCCCCTCAATTCGAAATTTTATCTCAGATTCACTTAACTTAATGAATTAAAGGAGCTGACCATGGCCTCAAAAGCGTACGATGCGGGCGTTAAAGAATATCGGGATATGTACTGGACGCCGGACTATGTTCCATTGGATACGGATTTACTGGCATGTTTTAAATGTACTGGACAAGAAGGTGTGCCACGTGAGGAAGTTGCAGCAGCAGTCGCAGCAGAATCATCTACCGGCACATGGAGTACAGTATGGTCGGAACTATTGACCGATCTTGAGTATTACAAAGGTCGCACATACCGGATAGAAGATGTTCCTGGTGATCCTGAAGCTTTCTATGCCTTTATTGCGTATCCAATCGATTTATTTGAAGAAGGTTCAGTTGTCAACGTACTGACATCTCTTGTTGGTAACGTGTTTGGTTTTAAGGCTCTGCGTCATCTTCGTCTTGAAGATATTCGTTTTCCAATAGCCTATATTAAGACTTGTGGTGGTCCACCAGCAGGTATTCAGGTCGAGCGTGACCGCTTGAATAAATATGGACGTCCTATGTTGGGCGCTACTATCAAGCCTAAATTAGGACTGTCTGCTAAGAACTATGGTCGTGCAGTATATGAATGTTTACGTGGCGGTCTTGATTTAACTAAAGATGATGAGAACGTAAACTCTCAGCCATTCATGCGCTGGCGTGATCGTTTTGAATTTGTTGCAGAAGCAATTCAAAAAGCAGAATTGGAAACAGGTGAACGTAAAGGTCACTATCTCAACGTAACTGCTGCAACACCTGAAGATATGTATGAGCGCGCTGAATTCGCCAAAGAGGTTGGTTGCCCCATTATTATGCATGACTTCCTGACTGGCGGATTTACTGCAAATACAGGTCTTGCTAACTGGTGTCGTAAGAACGGTGTGCTGTTACACATCCATCGTGCGATGCACGCAGTAATCGACCGTCATCCTAAACACGGCATCCACTTCCGCGTATTAGCTAAGTGTCTACGTTTGTCTGGTGGTGATCATCTCCACACAGGTACAGTTGTAGGTAAGCTGGAAGGTGACCGTAACTCTACTTTAGGTTTTGTTGATCAGCTTCGTGAGTCTTTCGTTCCTGAAGATCGTTCACGTGGAGTATTCTTTGATCAAGATTGGGGTTCAATGCCTGGCGTATTTGCTGTTGCTTCTGGTGGTATCCACGTATGGCACATGCCTGCATTGGTTACGATCTTTGGTGATGATTCTGTGTTGCAGTTTGGTGGCGGTACTCAAGGACATCCATGGGGTAATGCAGCAGGTGCTGCGGCAAACCGTGTGGCACTTGAAGCCAGTGTTAAGGCGCGCAATCAGGGTCGAGAAATTGAGAAAGAATCTCGTGACATCCTCACTGAAGCAGCTAAGAGCAGCCCAGAATTGGCTATCGCTATGGAAACATGGAAAGAGATTAAGTTTGAATTCGATACTGTTGATAAGCTGGACGTGTCTTAAGAGCTTACACCCTAAATTAAAGAACTAAATTAAGAGGACAAAGCAATGCCTATGACTAATCAGCAAGGTGACTATCAAACTTCGCAAACTCTGGAGACTTTTGGTTTCTTGCCTAAGTTTTCCCAGGACGAAGTGTATGAGCAGATTATGTATATGATTTCACAGAACTGGACGCCATCTATTGAGCATGAGCATCCAACAGGTTCAAGTAACCACTATTGGACCATGTGGAAATTACCAATGTTTGGTGAATCAAACCCTGAACGCGTGATGGCAGAACTCGAAGCTTGTCGTCAAGCCTATCCTGATCATCACGTTCGTTTGATCGGGTATGACAATTATACACAGAGTCAGGGCGTTAACTTCGTTGTTTATGAAGGGCGTACTTAGGTCTAATATTTAAGAGAAATATGTGCTTGTATTCGGTGGTGACTTTTAAGAGTCTACAGTGTAAACGAATAATGAAAAGGCGGGATGAATATGTCACAAGTTTCAATGGCAAATCCAAATAGTAGTCGAGCAATCGCACTTAAGCGACGCAAGGCATTGTCGAGCAGTGGTAAAGCGGCAATAAAACCTGCAAGCCAGAGTGTCGGTACGTCCAGCAATACAAATGGAAGTGCAATTACGACACGACAAGCCACGCCTGTGAGAAGTGTCTCTTCAGGCGGTAGCGCCCGCGCAGCTTCATTAGTACGTCGTAAAGCAATGTCTAGTAAGGGCAAAGCAGCTGTTAAGAGTAGCGATAGAGTAAACACAAGCGCAAAGCACACAGGCAAAAAGGCTAAGCCAGCACAGCAAAGTGGAAGAGAAACAGATAAAGCTTGTAGCTGTGGTGGTGCTAAAAAAGATTTAGCCAATATCGAAACGAGTTCAGCTGCGAGCAATGAGTCACGTAAGTCGCGTGCCTATGTTGCTCGTCGCCCTCAGCTTGCTTCGAATCCTGCTAAAGTGGCTGCATTAGTCCGTAGAAAGGCGTTGTCATCATTAGGAAAGGCGGGCTTGAGTTCTAATGCAATAACAGAAGCGCAGGTCGCTCGAGTCAGTAATCCAAAAATTTCAGGACGCGAACTTGCCAAAGTGTTGCGCGATCAGCGTAGTAAAAAAGGCAGTGCAGGCCAGAAGAAATCAGCGCCTTGTGGTCGTCAGCGAAAATCAAACGATACGAATGTCGGCGCGGCACAAGATGCACCTTGGAAAGTTGGTGCAAGCGTAACAGTAAGTGGACAAACCGTAACCGGTTCGATGGTGGGGCGTCATGAGAGCATGACCGGGGATGAGCCTAGCACCTGCCGAACTATTACGGGTACTGAGTACTTGGGTGCAGATATTTTTAATAAATTTTGTCAGAGCGACGCGAAGGCAACGACTGCAGGTAAGGTCACAGTTACCTCAACTTCCCATGGTAATCAGGTAAGCGGAAATCGTATGGGACGTGGTGACAATGTCACAGGAAATGAGCCTGGAAGTTGTAAACGCGTTACAGGTAATGAGTACACTAGCGTTGAGCAATCTAAGGCTTTTTGTGGGGATGCTACAGCTAAATCGCCTCGTAAAGGTTCGATGGCTGAGACTATGAAAGGTAAATCGGTGACGGGGAATAATGTTGGTCGTTCCGAGAATGTGACTGGTAATGAATATGGTATGCGGAAGCTATTGACTGGAACACAATATACAAAGTCGGAGAATATCGGCATTGCCCCTTTAAAGGTTGGTGTCAGTGAAACTCTGCGCGGTAGCAGTGTTACTGGCACAATGGTTGGCCGAGGTGAGAGCGTGACCGGCAATGAATCAGGTACATGTCGTAATGTTACCGGCGATGATTATTTAGGGCGGGAACAGTTTGGTAGTTTTTGCAACTCAACACCACAACCAACAGATAACAAAGTAGCTGTTTCCCAAACGCTGGCCGGACTTAATGTCACCGGTGACTTGGCGCAACGTTCGCAAATTGTTACTGGCAATGAAGCTGGTACCTGCAAGGCATTGACCGGAACACCTTATGTCGGTGGAGATCAGTACCAGGAATATTGTGATTCATCGCAAGTCAATGCTGCGAAAGCTCGTATGGAACCTGCGGCACGTAAATGGGGTAAATCTGTAACAGGTCAACAACCGGGTGTTAACGGCAAATTAACAGGTGCCGGTAAAGGTGCATGTGAGCCGATTAGCGGAACACCCTATGTTGGCGCTGATCAAGTGGTCGCGACGTGTCCTGCTAGTGCGGCTGAACCAGGAAGTGCTGACTATCCCCAATCGTTGAGTGATACGCCATGGGGAGACTTTAGCGTTAACGCTCCTGTTCATGCCGCGCAACATGATGGATCACATTCGCATGTTACCGGTTCACGGTATGAAAGTGGACACATTACCGGATCTTTTGATCTGGCGTCAGGAAAATTGACCGGCACAGAACAGGCGCGTTTTGATCGTCAAGAAGAGCCAGTTCAGGTAAACATGCCTGCCACTGTCGAAAGCATTGATGGCCGAGTGAAATCTCGCGTTACCGGTGAAGGTATGGAAGCAGGGCTAAAGATAACTGGTGATGACTGGGATCGTGGTGATCATGTTACCGGTACAGAGGGCGCTTCGGCCAATCAACGTAACCAGACTCGACGTGGTGGTTTAATGAGTGCTATGCAAATGAGAGCGGACATGACACGAGCAGAAGATACTCCTGTGCCGGTTAGTAAAGTCACTGGTGGTAGTGGAAATACGGAAAAAGGCTCATTGATAACATATTCCGGTGGCGCACGCGGCTGAAGCTAAAAGAGATCTAAGGTAAAAGATAAAGGTAAGCAGGGAAATGTTACACACAGCACGAAAAAATAACGTGTTAAGTAATCGGGCACGAGGAACGGCGCCTTTGCGCCGGCCGGGTGCGGTTGCGCTTCGCGATCGTAGCGAGGATTCTTGTGTTAGTGCTGTAGCAGATAACAATGCAGGTAATAGTGGTCTTCGTAAGTTGAATGTTGGGACTCAGCATCCATTGTGCAATAAGGATGAAAATGCGCGACTTTTAAGTTACGAAGATAAGAATAAACAGGCTTTTGATAGCATCGTTCCGACACTCAAAATGATTTCAGCGATTCAGCATGACAGTGATTTTGAGAGGCGAGCACAAGGCATGGCTCGTGAGCGATTAGGTTTTGAACTGCCCAAATCAATTTTAGCAGATGCTTGGGTTGGTCAGCTGGATATGCGAGGTTTGTTTGCCTGGTGTGTATTTAATACATATAAACGTTTTTGTGATGCGTTTTTTGTTTCGCACACTTCATCGGGTTTAGCAGAACAGGATTTTGATTCTTTTTTACAATCTTGTGGCTTTCATACGATGGACATAACACCTTGCGCAGACGGACGGCTAGCTCATTTGGTACGTTATGTATTGCGATTGCCGCCACGAGCAGTGCGTCGCAAATCGTATGCCGGAGCAATGTTTGATGTGGAAGATAGTTTAGAAAAGTGGATGGAAATTGAGTTGCAACGTTTTCGTGAAAGTAAACCTAATTCTGTGGATGCGCCAACACGCTATCTGAAAATGGTGGCTTATCACTTCAGTTCCAGCAACCCGGAACAGGAAGGTTGTGCTGCTCATGGATCAGATACAAAAAAGGCTGCACAGGCAGCTTTGGAACGTTTGATTAATTTCCGTCAGGCGATTGAGAATAGTTTTTGTTGTGGTGCGTCGATTGATCTGTTGTTGATTGGTGTTGATACTGACACTGATTCGATGCGTGTGCATGTACCTGATAACAATGGACAAATGGATATAGCCCGATTTGTTGATACACAAATAATATTTGCCGAAACGTCGCAATTGGATGTGAATGGAGCGAAGCGCTTTGTCGAGTCAGCTATACAGCAGTGTTCGGCCAATGTGACTAAAGGTATGTCGAAGTTAATCGCATGCTTGATTGAGAACAATCTATCGCAGATTGCATACGTGCTTGGTTGTCACAACGAGCGCTATCCAGATATTGGCCATGCGGAACGGTTTATCGGTGCTGGGGTTGGGTTTGAGGATATTCAGCTGCGTAACTTAATGTACTTTGCATACCTTAATACATTGGAAGAAAGTGCAGCGGATCTTGATGTTGGTATTAAGATATTTAAAGGTTTGAATGTATCGCATGGTTTGCCGGTACCGGTTGTTGTTCGATTTGATTACCACGGCGATGTGCCAGGCGCACGGGATCGTGCAGAACAGCGATGTGGACGAGTAGCTCAGGCTTTATCAGAACGTTTTGATGATTTGTCCCAGCAAGGTTTATTGCATGTTTTGCAGGTGGCGCGCGATTGTGATGGCAACAGTCCTTTGGAAGTATTTGACTGTTCTGTTAATGCTCGAGAAGTGGGGGCTCACTGATGAAGATCTGTCAGGTAGAAAAACCGCTGGTAGCTACCAATCGTATTGCAGCAATGGAACATAAGCATTTACAAGTGGTACGAGATGGTAGTGCTTCACTGGTGGCAGTTGATGCCGTAGGTTGCAAGCCGGGTGATTGGGTGATTTGTGTAGGAAGTTCTGCGGCACGCGAAGCTGCGGGTAGTAAAGAATATCCGAGTGATTTTACGATTGTCGGTATTATTGACCAGTGGAACCCAGAAGCCGGACAGCCCTGATGGAGATATTGAAAGTCGAGTCAGCGTTAGTTTGCACACAGCGCATACCGGGACTTCATAAAAGCAGCTTGCGAGTACTACGCTCAGTGAGTGGAAAAAAGCAGGTAGCAGTGGATCCAGTCGGTGCACGGCCAGGCAATTGGGTATATACCGTCAGCGGTTCTGCAGCACGATATGCAGCCGGTGATTTCGAAGTGCTAACAGATCTTACTATTGGCGGCATTATAGATGTTTGGCCACCAAATGACTAAATCGTGAAGGAAATCAGCATCGCTGGTAAACAATTATTTTAAACACTTAAGTAAACAGGAGATATGAAAATGGCAAGTGATAATTATGGTATAGCATTAGGTATGATCGAGACGCGTGGTCTGGTACCAGCTATTGAAGCAGCTGATGCAATGACTAAAGCTGCTGAAGTTAAGATGATCGGTCGGGAATTTGTTGGTGGTGGTTACGTTACAGTTATGGTTCGTGGCGAAACTGGTGCCGTTAACGCAGCGGTACGTGCTGGTGCTGATGCTTGTGAACGTGTAGGTGATGGTCTAGTGGCAGCACATATCATTGCACGTCCACATCACGAAGTTGAGCCAGTGCTCGACAGCAAATAAATTAACACGACTGTGCCACAGTCACGTGATTAATTTTTTCTTATACGCTTGGAGATAAAAAAATGGCTAATGAAAATTATGGAATTGCCCTAGGTATGATTGAAACGCGTGGTCTGGTACCTGCAATTGAAGCAGCAGATGCCATGACCAAGGCTGCAGAAGTTCGCCTGATCGGTCGTGAATTTGTCGGCGGTGGATATGTTACGGTTTTGGTTCGTGGTGAAACCGGTGCCGTTAACGCAGCGGTACGTGCTGGCGCAGATGCTTGCGAACGTGTAGGTGACGGTCTAGTGGCAGCGCATATTATCGCACGTCCACATAGTGAAGTTGAGCCGGTTCTACCAACAGGTGGCAACGCTAAAAAAGCTGCAGCTGCATAAGACGAGTTGTCAGTTTAGGCAGATTGTTAGATAGATGTTAGTGGTGCGAGCTGATGAGAAAGTTTTAGGTTATCTGGGTAGGGCGCTCAGTCTGGAGCTTTCTGCTGTGCAACAATATACCACCCAGGCGCAGTTGCTGGCGACCTGGGGGTTGAGGGATGCAGCGGCTAATTTTCGCAAAGAAGCGAAAGAAGAGTTGCAACATTCGAATCGAATTATTGAACGAATGCTGGCGATTGGTGTGGCTCCCAATGGTTCCCAACTAAGACCTGTTAAGCTCGCTAGTGACTTGTCTACATTGTTAGGGTTTAATCAACAATTGGAAGCCGATGTCATACAACTCTATCGTTCAGCGACACATCATTGTGCCAGAGTGGGTGACCATGATAACCGCAGTTTTTTTGAAGAGTTACTCGTGGAAGAAGAGCAGCATCAAGCAGAGCTTGATGCGTGGCTAAAACGTTTACAACAAGCACCAAAAAAAGATACGCATAGTGTTCGCTAGTTTACAAAGGCGGATATGCTCTGATTTATATTAAATTACAAATATAAAGGCGGGAGGAAAACTCTATGGCATCAAAGAATTGGCAAGAACGTAGCCGGCCGTCACGCCTGGAGAAGCGTTACGAATTTGAGAATTACGACGCGCTACGTATTTTTCTTGATGCTGCTGCAGATCTTTCTGAGCAAAAAGGAGTGTTTCCAGACATAGGTTTTGGAAAAACGTATGCAAATTTCAAAATACATGCTGATGAAGGTGATATGGAGCTGACCGACATACAACGTGAATTTGCTACATTACTGGATACACTTGAAATTGCACGTCAGTCCTAGGATCTGCTCATGTCTGTAATAGCCGTGGTCGGCAATAAAGGGGGGGCAGGTAAAACAACCCTCAGCATCAATATCGCGAGCGGCATGCATCGCCGTATTCCAACGATATTATTGGATTCCGACCCACAACGATCCTCTCTTCAGTGGCGTGAAATTGCAGAGCGTGAAGACCTGATTGATGTTATAGATGGAGTTGATGATTTAGCAGGAGCGGTCAAGCAGTATCGAGATCGTTCTGGTTGTGTAATGATCGATTGCCCGCCATCGGTGCAGTCCGAGCAGACACAGGAAGCATTGACCTGCAGTGACATCGTTATTATCCCCGTATTGCCTTCGCCATTGGATCTGTGGGCTACTGTGAATGTAGTAGAAGAGATTGAGTCGGCACGGTCTGTAAACCCCAAAATAAAAGCGCTAGTGGTGATAAATCAACTTGAATCTCGCACAGTTTTGTCAAGATTGATGAGTGAAGCTCTTGCTGAAATTGAGTTACCTGTTGCGAGTACTGTGATCACACGACGCGTGGCCTATCGCAATGCTATACTGCAAGGCTGTAGTGTGCTGGATGCAGGATCCTCTGCAAGAACTGCAGCACAAGAAATTAATCAACTGGTTGACGAAGTGGTGACTTATTTATGACAAGCAAAAGCAAAGCAGGTAACAAACTGGCAGCCTCGATACGAAAGAGCAAATCTAGCACCGTTGCGCGTAAAAACTCGCTAGGGACTGATAAAGAAGAATTGACAGCAAAGCCCAAAGTCACTACTGTCAGTTCAGCCCTAAAATCAGGGGGAAACCAGGCGCGTAAAGATATCCTTAGTCATGGCTGCCGAGTGTGGCCGGATTGATCTGTATAGAGAGCAATCATATTTCACTTATGGTTAAAACTTATTAAGTTTACATACTAAAATATTGTCAAAAAATAGCATTATTAAATTTGGCATTGCGCTATGCGTGACGGTTTCGTTCTACATATATAATTAGTTATATAATTAGAGATTAAATACTGTTATGGCACCACCCTTCAGTGAACCCGGGTATACGCCACCCTCATCGATGCCTGAATACCTAATCAGGTATGCCACACTTAGACAACTGCAAATTTTCGAGGCCAGTGTCCGCTTAGGTAGTTTGTCTCGCGCAGCTGAAGAGCTGTTTGTCACTCAGCCCACTGTTTCCATGCAGATAAAAAAACTGTCTGAGGCCCTAGGGGTTCTTCTGTTTGATCAGGTTGGCCGCAACGTGCGACCAACCGATATGGGATACGAGTTATACGAAACCTGCCGTAAAATTTTCGAGAGCCTGGCCAACCTTGAGATGAAGGTCTCTGATCATAAAGGGATGAAGCGTGGCCGCTTGAGACTTGGCGTGGTCACCACGGCTAAACATTTTGTCCCTGAAGTACTGGGAGAATTCTGTCGCCAATATCCGGGTATTGATGTTGGGTTAAAGGTGTCGAACCGTGACCGCATGACAGAAAGGCTTAATGCGTATGAAGACGATATTTATATCGTCGGACAGACTCCCACTGATGCGATGGAAATTAAATCATACCCATTTTCACCCAATCCTTTAGTTGTGCTAGCACCGCGTGATCATCCTCTGGTGGGAGTTAAGAACATTCCTTTGTCTCGCATAGCGGAAGAAGCTTTAATTCTGCGTGAGCCTGGGTCAGGAATACGTGATGCTATTTTGCGCCGATTTCAGAAACATGGCCTGAAAATCAATGTGCGCATGGAAATTGGCAGCAATGAAGCCATTAAACATTCGGTTGTTGCCGGATTAGGGATTTCTATTCTTTCATTACATACGTTGTCCCTTGAAGGACCAAATGGTCCGGTAGCGATACTGGATGTAGAGGGGTTTCCAATTATGCGTCAGTGGTACCTGGTTCACCCAAAAGGGAAAGAGTTGTCATTGGTTGCTGACGCATTTCTCCAGTTTGCACTCAATAATGAATCGCGAATGCGCCAAAAAATGATATCGCAGTGGCCGGAAATGGCTGAAACGTTGGCCGCGGCACAACCAGCCGCTCGTATTGAGAAGAAGCAGGATAAGAACTGACTCAAATAGCAGTGCGTAGTCGACGATTCTTCTCTAGCATGCGGTAGGTTGAAAGGTTGTTGTTAAATCGGCTCACATCTTTCAGAGGTACCCACAAAACTTCATGAGATTCATTATTCCCCGGAATGGGTAGAGAGTCATCGATCTCAACGAGAAATCTGATATCGTAGTGCATGTGCTTTGGTCCACGCACACTCGCCGGAATGGCATGAATGTCTACATCAAAGATGTTGCCATCGACAGGCTTGATTGCTTCAGGCGATAGTCCTGTTTCTTCCTGTGCTTCGCGTAATGCAACTCGAAGAATGTCGGTGTCGCCGTCGGCATGGCCGCCAGGCTGAAACCATTGATTATGCTTACGATGATGAAGTAATAGAACTTTTTCGCGCGTTGAATTTACCACCCAGACGGAACCTGTTAGGTGTCCTGCATATTGGTTTCTGTGGAAACAATTTTCATGCTGTAGCATAAAATGTTGTGTTCGGGTGACGTATCCGGCCTCTGTATTGAAAGGGGTGCGATAGTTGTTTAGCAATGAAAGTAGTTGCGCTCGATGCATAATTGTCTTACCAAGCTTAAGTTACCGATGGGTTTTTTACTGCTGCGATGGCTGCGGCCGCAGCTTCGTCGACATCACTTTCACGCCCAGAAATTATTAAACGCCCAAATGCACCGACTGCTCGCACATCGATAATCGTAATATTGGCAGCTTTTTCCGCCTGGTTGGCGGCATAGATAATATAACCTGCTGGTTCAGTTTCAAGGATGAACATACTTTGCCCTGGTAGAATCATTGATCCACGTCGATCCTGGCGATTAATAAGTACGGTGTGGTCGGGCGTCATACCACGAATGATTTCACTCCAGGCGAGACGACAGGTCACCCGATCATGAACCGTGGCATTCATGTTGGATAGTATGATATTGCCTGCTTCCCGCACATCACTCTGATCTCGTTGGTGTATTACCATTGAACCATAGGCACGCTCTACTACCTGTTGGGCAAGGTGCACACGCGTGGCTTTTAGCGCAATGTCTGTAAGTCTGTGTACCGCCATGCCCGGTGATACTTCTACCCAAAGACAGGCATCTCCAGGTATCGGTAGAAAGCCCTGAGAAACTGTTGCCATGTAAGCGGCAAGCTGTGGTTGCAGCGCATCGATATAGACGTAGGTTCTGAGTGAAATCATCTAATTTGCTATGTTAAAAAATTTATGTGTATTTTTATCGCAGTAGCTGAGATGGTATGTGGCGCTCAGCTATCATTCGCCAAGATCATTTATAGAGGTTTTTACTGCTAATTAAAAAGAGAAGTTTCTGATCCTTTATATAGAGTAAAGTCTATATATTGAAATGGCTTGGTTTATTATAAGTTTTTAGATAATTATATACCTACTTTGCTAAAGGTTTTCTACAACCTATAACCTATAGCTGATCTAAGCATTAAGCAATATTGAGTAGTTCTTAACGTTATTATTTTCGATACTCGCATGTTATCTTAAATCAAGAGGCGTGATGCTTTTTTATTTGTGATTATAACGTATGTTAAGTCAGGATAATATTTTCGTCACGTATTTGTTTTTGCTCGACAAAAAGGGGAAAGTCCAGTGAGAAGAGGAGCTGTTTCATGCAGAAGCTGATTCTTTTGGTTATAGCATTACCGATTGTATCGGCCGTGCTGACACAGCTATTTTCGGCTGGCCTGGGATGTCGTCGTGCAGTGAGAATAAGTATCGTTACTGCGTGGCTAACTTTCTTATTTTCGGTCTTGGCACTTTGGTCCGCATTTTATAGCACTGAAGTTCACGAGTACGCTTTATTTGCTTTCTGGGGCATCATTCGATTTGATTCATTGAGCGCGTTAATGTCTGTGGTGATAGCCACGATTAGTCTCATTGTGCATCTATATTCTGTGCGCTATATGGTGGAAGAGCCTGGTTATACACGCTTTTTTTCTCTGCTAAGCGGAATGACAGGCACTTTATTTTTAATGGTTTCAGCAGGTGACCTTATTACCTTGTTGATTGCCTGGCACCTGGTCGGAATATTTCTTTATTTTCTGCTGGGTTTTGACACTCGTAGTCGACCTGCTTTTCGCTATGCATTTTGGACTTGGATAACTTACCGGTTTGGAGATCTACCCTTATTACTTGCCGCAGTTTTGTTGTATCACGCTTTTGATAGTTGGTCCCTTTCTGTTATCTTCGAGCGCCTAGCGGCTGCGCCCGATATGCTGACGGTTTTTCAGCTTCCTCTCGCCGAAGTGGTTGGCTCGCTAGTCGCTATCTCAGCATTTGCCAGGTCTGCCCAGTTCTTTTTGCATAGCTGGTTAGCCTATTCAATGAGTGGACCGACGCCCGTGTCGGCGCTAATGCATGCTGGCATAGTGAATGCCGGTGGATTTCTTATAAATCGTTTTGCGCCCGTATTTGTTGAAACCAGTAGCGTACTGAATTGGGTGTTTGCAGTTGGTTTAGCTACCGCAGTGTTTGGTTCGATACTGATGCTAGTCCAGAATGATATTAAGAAAGCATTGGGTTACTCGACCATGGGGCAAATGGGTTTCATGATCATGGAATGTGGAGTAGGTGCATTCTCATTGGCGATTTATCATTTGATTGCGCATGGGTTCTTTAAGGGGACGTTGTTTCTTGGCGCAGGTGGGGTTATTGGTGATGCTCGTAAGAGTTACAACGTGCCCAAGGATCCTCTTTACAACTTTGTGGTGGAAAAAAATCCAGCCAGAGGGCGTAAACCCTGGTTGCTAATGGCAGCAATGACTCTCCTGGTGCCTATTGTCATTCTGTTTTTTGCCCACTGGTTGGTTGCACAGGATTTTTATCAAAAACAAGGCGCTATTGTTCTGTTGTTTTTTGGTTGGATAACGGGGGCACAACTAATTTTTTCGACCTATCGAATGCGCACCGATAAACCCTGGCGCTTAATCAGTCAAGTCATAATTTCTTTTGCTGTGGTGGTGCTTGGTTACATTTTAGTAAGCCATGCTTTTGATCTTTTTCTGTATCCGGATGAAGCATTCCGTGCTCGCATTTATGCAGCGGCAGCGATTGATATGATCTGGTTTGATGTGATCGTTGTTTTAATTACTGTTGTTATTGTGGCGGGTTGGTTACGCACCTACTACAAAGAACGAAACGATCAGAGAAATGATAAAGTTTTAAGACCTTTATGGCTTGGGTTTTACGCGCTCATCTCTCGAGAATTTTATGTTAATGACTTCTACACCCTGTTCACGCGAAGGCTGGAGTCGCTGGCGACAAGGATAAATGTATGGTTGAGGTGGATTTGATATGCAGGATTTGAGCTGGATAGTTGCCGCATTGTTTTTACCTCTGTTTCCAATGAGTATGGTCTTTAATGCTTTGTTTCAACGAGTACAAAATGTTTGGTTGCGTGTGGCCCTGCTACTGATCTGGCCGCTGCTAGGTGTATGGATTCTGCAGAGTGCAGCTCCTATAATTCCTGGTTGGGTTGCCTACTGGGCGTTACTAAGCGCAGTGTTATATGGCTTTCGTGCCGTGGTTATTAGTGAGTTTGGCGTGTGGATTGGCTTTCTTGCAACGTCGACCTGGGCGTTAAGCTGGATTGCTCTGGCATCGGGGGTAGACCTGGATCAGCTGATATTCCATACGCTTGCCTTTAGTCTTCCACTGTCATTGCTAGCTATCCTGACGGCTGAACTGGAGCGTCGTTACGAGTCAGCTTACACCGGTGTTGTTAGTGGTTTGGCTCAATCGCAACCCAGATTGTCTGGTTTATTCGTGATGGCTATGTTGGCTGTTATTGGCAGTCCATTGTTTCCAGCTTTCTTTTCCATGTTGGATACGATTACACACTCAATGATAGTGTTGCCAGCGATCACGATTGGGGTAGTAATAGTATGGCTGCTATGGAGTTGGTCTGGCATACGTTTATTGCAAGATCTTTTAGTGGGTTCTGCCATGACAGTAGCACATAAAGATATTAGCTACAGCGTCACGATGACGTATGGTTTGTCGTTAATAGTGCTGATTGTCGTCGGTATATATATGTCGGGAGTACTGCTATGAGTCTTTCTCTAGGAAAGGAGGCGCAGATTCGATCAATGGTGTTTGTGGCGGGTGAGCCGATTCCGTACTTCTGGCCGATGAGAGCGTTTATCCATCACAATCCATTGCACGGTCTGGAACGCATGTCTTTTGAAGACGCAGTCGCTGAAGGGGAACGGTTGTTTCATGGTGCCGGTTTTCTGCCACGAGCAACTTACCAGGAATATTGCAGACTCAAAAAAATTGATATTCAAGCGTTGTCCGAAAATGTGGCTGATTTCCTGGAGCCGCATGCATCATTCGAAGGTATTGATCTTCATGGCTGGTTGATGTGCTTGCTTACCGAAACCGATTTGTCGATTACAGCTCCGGATAGTTTGGCGAGAGTGTCCGATATTAGCGCTGCATTAAAAAAGCAGCCTTCACCTGAAGCTCAAGAAGTAGAAAATAAAAATCTAGCGAGTCAGTTGATTGATTCATCGATGACTCAACGTCCTCTTTATGAATTGTTGGATAGTTTATTTGATACTGGTATTGGTGAGGAACTCGATGACTTAGTTATCAAGAGCTGCCTGGATTATTTTGATGAAGGGCAATCTGCATGGGAAATGCCAGAACGAGAACAAGGTTTCTTTCCCGCCTGGCGTGCAGTGGCTAGATGTAATGCGCGGTTATTTTTACGTGGCCGTCAAATTCATGAGACTCTGGCCATTGATGATGCCCCGGAAGGAATAATTGTGCATGTCATGGAGCGCCTGAATATTCCTCAAGACGACTGGATGAAATATTTCCGCAGCGAACTGGCTCGATTGCATGGCTGGGCTGGGTTTATCCGTTGGCGATCTCATGCAAGACATTATCGTCAGGGTTGTGAATATCCCGGTGACCTGGTGGACTTTCTTGCTATACGGCTTACTCTGTCGCTGGCGTTGATTCGTGAGCGTGGAAAGAATGGTATACCAGATAGCGCCGAAAAATTAGAACAGTTTGTTCGCCAAAACCCTGCGGAAGCTTATTTACGTCAACAACTTTATGGAAAAAATATAATTCCCTCCTGGGCACAACGGGTGGAAGCTGTGATTCTGTCAGCTAATAAAAATCATATTGAGAAAGAATGTCGCGCATATATCGAGGAAAAAAAATTAAGAGATACAAAGAAACAAACTGACTTTTTGTCTGAACTTGCTGAGCTCAATAATTCAGGCGATGCGATTGCCGCTATTTCTGATGCTGAATTGACACGACTACTAAGCCTGTTAAAAGAATTTGAAAAGCGTGAAGGCATGATCTGGTTGGAGGCAATGGAAGCAACGGCTATTAATCAGTTATTAAAGAGCATAAGCAGTCCCCCGCCTTCGCCAGATGGTAAACGTCCCTTTGCGCAGGCCCTTTTTTGCATTGATACGCGTTCGGAACGTTTGCGACGACACCTGGAAAATGTTGGCGACTACGAAACATTTGGTATTGCCGGATTCTTTGGTGTGCCAGTGAGTTTTATGGAGCTAGGGAAGGGCAGTGAAGTCCATTTATGCCCAGTATTGTTGACACCTAAGAATCTAGTGATGGAGATGTCAGTCAATAATACACAAAATGCCACCGCTTTATCCTTAATGGAAAAAGTCTTACATGAATTAAAAGAATCGGTGCTGACACCCTTTGTGACAGTTGAGGCGATTGGTCTGCTGTTTGGGTTTGATATGGTGGGTAAGACCTTAGCGCCGCGATCCTATAATCGTTGGCGGTCGCGACTAGATCACCAAAGTCATAAGGCAAACACTCATCTATTGATAGACAAGCTAAGTCGGGAGCAAGCTGATTCTATTGTGCGGGCAGTCCAACGTGCCGTTATCGCTAAGGCCATCGAAAACGAATTTGATGTTCCGCAGGAAAAGATTAAGGATGATTTGGTTCGTGAGTTGCGCGAGGTTGCAATGAAGAATGCTGGTTCCTCGCTGTTACTGCAGAAACATCTACAGCTGGATACAGAACGGGTGCGAGAGTTTATTGAACTATTGCAGGATACATATCGCATCAATGCATCGGATGCACGTTTGCAAATGACACGTTTGAGTCGAATTGGGTTTACATTGGAAGAGCAGGTCGGCTTTGTTTCGCAAGCATTGAGTGCGATTGGTTTGATAAATAATTTTTCTCGCTTCGTTCTAGTTGTTGGTCATGGCAGCCAATCCGAAAACAACCCTTATGAATCTGCGCTTGATTGTGGCGCATGCGGCGGAAATCTGGGTGTGTTCAATGCGCGTATTTTTTCTCACATGGCTAATAAGCCAGCAGTTCGTCAACGACTTTTGGAGCAGGGTATCACCATTCCTGATGATGCCTGGTTTGTGCCTGCATTGCATAATACTACGACTGATGAAATTGTGATGCATGATCTTGAGTTGCTGCCATCTTCCCACCCTGTTTATTTTGATCGATTGAAAAACGGCTTGCTTGCTGCGCGCCGGCTTTGTACCCAGGAACGCATCCCTGAACTTGATTTTATATCTAAACAACCCAGTTCCGTTGACGCTGACAAGCGTGCATTGCGCAATGCCATGGACTGGTCTCAGGTAAGGCCGGAGTGGGGGTTGTCGCGTAATGTATACTTTATTATTGGGCCTCGTTCCCTGACTGAAACATTCTCTCTAGAAGGGCGTGCCTTTCTCCACTCTTATGATTATCGAGTGGATAGAAAGTTGCGCTTGCTTGAAAATATCATGTCTGGACCCTTGGTAGTCGGGCAATGGATCAATATGGAGCATTATTTTTCCGCTGTTGATAACGAACACTACGGTAGTGGTAGCAAGGCTTACCACAATGTTGCAGGACAATTTGGCGTTATGACTGGTAACTTGAGTGATCTGCGCACAGGCTTGCCGGCACAGACAGTATTAGCCAATGGGCAGCCATATCATGAACCGATGCGATTAATCACTGTAGTTGAAGCGCCGTTAGAGCATGTGCTTGCAGCAATCGCCCAGGTTTTAGTTGTGCGTAGATTACTGAATAATGGTTGGATACGGTTTTTGATTGTAGACCCGGAATCTGGGAAGACACATATTTATTCAAAGAACCAGTGGCAAGAGTGCGAGCAACCAGTTAACGCCGATCACGTGATATTTAAGGAGACAAATGTGTCATGACGAATTTAAATTTTATTCCGCTTAAAAAGCTTGAAATTATTCTCGAAGGGGAGTACCTGCAGTTTGCCGGTGATCTTCTGGATCGACTCGGCGTCAAGGGTTATACCGTCGTTAATAACTTATCAGGTAAGGGAAGCCATGGTTTTCATGATGGCCATCTAATGTTTAACGAAGATGATGTGCTGATCATGATTATCGCAGCTGTACCCGAGCAGTTGATCGAACCCATACTGCAAGGGTTTTCCCCGTTCTATAACGAGCATTCTGGCGTTGTGTTTATTTCAGATATACAGGTAACACGTTTGGTGAAATTCAGTGACTGATGGGTGAAACCGAGAAAGACTTTGTATGAAGATACTTAATGTTACTCATTTCTTTCGTAAGATCAAAAACTCTGCCAGATGCCACAGCATCTGGCAGTTAGTGTAATGGTTGGTTCTATATTAAAACTTAACCTGCCCCTGCAACCACAATTTGTCGGTATCCACTTTCCAAGCGTCCGCTGAATAGCTGGCATACTTCAGCAGGGCTGAGTAGTTTTTGCCGAACTTTTTCGCTAGCAAAAAATCGGTCTCCGTGCCGTAGTCGGTGCTGCCCTGGTCGGAAGAGAAGTCGTGGTAAACAAGCATCCATTTAGCGCCAGTAACTTTTCCGCTTATTGTGATGTAAAAGTCGGTTAAACCATCCGCAGGCGTGGCCAGAAACTGATCACTCCAGCCGTTGAAGGCGTGTTTGGTGGCCAGCGGTGTGGAGAAGCCGTAAGTGCCGTCGCCGCCCAATACTTCGTAACTCAGCTTGGTGGTAATGCCATTAAGTGATGCGCCCAATTCACCGAGCAGGTAGTCAGCATCAATGGTGGCTGCACCATCTTTGTAGTCACTTTGAGTGGCATACTCAGCGCTATAGAGTAGTTTTACGCTGTCATTCACGGCTTTTGCACCAGTGAAACGCAGGCCCAGTGTTTTCTGGGAAACGTTAGGTGTGTCGACAAAATCGAGAAAGTAGCCGTAACCACTAAGTTTGCCAATGCTAAGACCGCTGTAGGCCAGATTGAGCACATGGGCTTCCACATTGGTGTCGCCCGCCGTAATGCCGTTGACGTTATAGACATAGGCGTAGGTCGTCTTGGTCTCCGGTAGCGAGTTGTTTATCACGGCAAACGCGTCCAGTGTTTGCTCGTTTTGGCGCCAACCGACGTTGCCAACAAAACGCGCGTTATCGAGTATTACTCGTTGCCGTCCCCATTTGAGCACGGTGTCACTGACACCGGTATAGCTGAGATTGACCTGATTCATCTCCGCACCAGTGGGGTCGGCGATAACCGAGTAAGTGCCTTTGCCATTGCTTGTGCTATTGTACTCTTCATCAGCCAAGGCCGAGATGCTTTCCATCTCAGCAGATGCGCTAAAGTCTTTATATTCAGCCGTGGTATATCCCAGCCGGGTCCGAACCGTTGTAGCACTGGCATCTTCAAGGGCGTTATTTTGCTCCACGCTTTCGTAACGTAAACGGATATCCATGTTGGCTTTGCCACCTGTTAATGCTTCTGTAAGTGTCATCGCAGCATGGCCGTTTAAGGGCAGGGTCAGACCGCTTAGACATAATGCGACAGATGCCGCTGAAGCGCTCAGGCGAGAGGGGATTGAAGTTAGAGTTTGCACAAGTTTTCTCCTTTGTTGGTTTCAATTAAAAAATAAAAAATGGATTAGGCTATTTTTTCGTCCGGCTTACGTTGACGCTCGTAAAGAAACGCCAGCACTTCATGGCGAAAATGGTTGTATTCACGGTTGCCGGAGAGTGCGACACGATTGCGCGGTCGTTCCAACTCAACTTTTAGTATTTCGCCGATAGTAGCTTCGGGACCGTTGGTCATCATGACAATGCGATCAGAAAGCAGCACGGCTTCATCAACATCGTGAGTGATCATGACCACAGTGTTGTTCAAGTCGCGCTGTATCTCCATCAATGAGTCTTGTAGGTGGGCACGCGTCAGAGCATCCAATGCACCAAAAGGTTCATCCATCAACAGAACCTTGGGTTGCATCGCCAATGCGCGAGCAATGCCGACACGCTGCTTCATGCCGCCGGAAATTTCGGCAGGCCGTTTTTCCTGAGCGTGAGACATCTGCACCAGCTCTAGATTGTGTCGTATCCACTCGTCCATCTCCGATTTATTTTTTTTGTTTTTGAAGACTTGTTTAACTGCCAGCTCTACGTTTTGATAAACGGTGAGCCAGGGCAGCAGTGAGTGGTTTTGAAAAACCACGGCGCGATCCGGCCCAGGGTCATTGACCTCTTTCCCTTCGAGCACCACACCGCCCTCAGTAGCTTGTAACAGACCGGCGATAATATTCAGCACCGTCGATTTACCACAGCCAGAGTGGCCGATGAGTGAGATAAATTCACCTTTGGCAATTTTTAAGTTGACTCTATCGAGGGCCTTAAAAGAACCGTTTTTGGTTGGGAATTCGATAGAGACATGAGAAATGTCGAGATAATTCTCCTTCGGCAACGGGTTCGTTACGACTTCTTTGGCACTGTGTGTGCTTACTCCTTTCACGTCACTCTCATTGATAAATAGTGGCTGTATGTTATCTGCGGTGTTCATTTTTATTCCTCAAGTTTGATGTTTGTTTAGCGAGCGGTGCTTTTGTCGTAAGAGACAAATTTCTGCAATGTCACCATCACCCAATCAAGCACAAACCCGATAAGCCCGATGGTGAGCACAGCTACCATGATGCGTCCCAGGGAATTGGAACTGCCGTTTTGAAACTCGTCCCAAACAAACTTACCCAAGCCGGGATTCTGTGCCAGCATTTCGGCAGCAATTAAAACCATCCAACCAATGCCGAGTGAAATACGCAGGCCGGTAAATATCATGGGCAGTGATGCGGGCAGTGCGACCTTAAAGACCTGTGCCGTCCAGTGCAGACGAATCACGCGACCCACGTTGATCAGGTCTTTATCGATAGAGGCCACCCCCATCGCGGTATTGATCAACGTCGGCCACAGTGAACAAAGCGTCACGGTTAATGCCGAGGTGACAAACGCCTTCTCAAACATTGGGTCTTTAGTGACGTAAACCGCGCTCACCACCATGGTGACGATGGGCAACCATGCCAGCGGTGAGATCGGTTTAAAGATCTGAATCAACGGACTCACTGCGGTGTAGAGTTTGTCGCTTAAACCACAGGCGATGCCCAACGGAATGGCAATGATGCTCGCCAACAAAAATCCAATGAAAACCGTATAGAGACTGGTTAATATCTGGTCGAAAAAGGTCGATTTTCCGGTATAGGGGCGAACCTTGATTTGTGCGTCCGGGTCCTTTTCCAGTTTCTTGGCGTTGCGCGTTTCCTGGCGCTCATAAAAGGCCACCTCCTTGGCCCGCTCCTCCTCATGTTCGGCGTAGAGGTTAACGGTTTGTTGCCACACCTGGCTGGGGCCCGGCAACGTACCCAGGCTGGTTTTAACTTGGGCGGCCGTTGCGCCCCACAGAGCTAAAAAGAGCATGATGGCGATGAGCGGCAAGCCAAGTAGTTGGAACAGCTCATTGCCCTGTTCTTTTGGGTTTTCACCCGCTGCCAGTTTGACGACAGGCACCGCCCAGCTAAAGCCAATGGTTTCTAAAAAATTAATGATTTTGTTTTTCATAATATGATCAACTTTTTTACTTAGTGCGCGCCCCTTCTTCACCGAAGGGGCGCGTCAATAACGAGAGAGCTACTTAACAATATCCTTACCTTTTAGACCGATGGAAAATTGGCTCAGATAGTCGTTGGGTTGACGGCCGTCGTAAGTGATGCCGTCGATGAAGTGCGTTTGGGGAGCACGGAACCCTTCTTCATTGGCAAAGTCAGGGAACTCAGACGCTTTCACATGGCCTTCCGCAATCAACTCTTTGGCTGCGACGGCATAGATATCCGGGCGATAAACTTTTTTTGCGATATCCATGTACCAGCTATCCGGTTTTTGCTCGCTGATCTGTCCCCAGCGACGCATTTGCGTTAGATACCAAACCGCATCCGAGTAGTAGGGGTAGGTGGCGTTGTAACGGAAGAAGACATTGAAGTCCGGCACTGAACGTTTGTCGCCTTTTTCATACTCGAACGTGCCGGTCATGGAGTTGGCGATGACATCGTAGTCCGCGCCCACGTACTGACTTTTTGATAATATTTTCACCGCTTCGGGACGATTGGCGTTGTTGTTTTCATCCAGCCATTTCGCGGCCCGGATCATCGCTTTCACAACACGAATATGCGTATTGGGGTTTTTCTCCGCCCATTTTTTACTGACGCCAAATACTTTTTCCGGATTGTCTTTCCAGATTTCGTAGTCGGTGATGACAGGTACGCCAATGCCTTTGAATACGGCCTGCTGGTTCCACGGTTCACCAACGCAATAGCCATGGATTGTGCCAGCTTCCATGGTCGCTGGCATTTGTGGTGGCGGTGTCACCGATAGCAACGCATCGGCATCAATTTGGCCAGAGGTATCGCCCTTGTGCGGCGCATAAAAACCAGGATTGATTCCGCCCGCCGCCAACCAATAGCGCAACTCGTAGTTATGGGTAGAGACCGGGAAGACCATGCCCATTTTGAATGGCTTGCCTGCGTCTTTATAGGCCTCAATGACAGGCTTAAGTGCGTCGGCTTTGATGGGGTGAACCGGTTTGCCCTCTTTGTGAGGCACATGTTTTTTCATCTCGGCCCAGACGTCATTCGAGACAGTGATCGCATTGCCGTTTAAGTCCATACTAAACGCGGTGATGATGTGGTCCTGGGTGCCGAACCCGATGGTCGCGCCCAGTGGCTGGCCCGCTAACATATGGGCACCGTCCAACTCACCATCAATCACGCGGTCGAGCAGCACCTTCCAGTTGGCTTGTGCTTCCAGGGTGACGTAGAGTCCTTCGTCCTCGAAATAACCTTTTTCATAAGCAATTGCCAGTGGCGCCATATCGGTTAATTTGATGAAGCCAAACTTGAGATCTTCTTTCTCCGGTTCACCGACTTCGGCATACACTGTGGTGCTCATCACCATCACGGCGGCGGCCAGCGCTGCCCCCGCCTTTTTTATAAAAGAACCCTTGGGTTTAAATTTCCTATTAGTACACATCGTTTTGTGCTGCATTAGCCTGGTCTCCGTATCTAAAAGTTCAAAAACAAAAAAAGGCGTTCATCCGCACAGCAACTCTGCTGCGGAATGAACACCTTTGTTCGAGTCAGGCCGCCGTTGGCCCAAAGTATTTATTTGTAATACCTGCTGCCTGCCATAGGCAGCAAGTAGAAAATATCAGCCGATAAGATCAGCCATCGCGAGTATGTTTTTCGCTATCTCTCCTATTCTTTTATTCTGTTTCATCGCCATCTTTTGTAGCAGACGATAAGCTTCGTTTTCATCGAGCCTCCGTTTTCTCATAAGCAAACCTTTGGCACGATCAATATTTTTTCTCTCATCAAGCTTTAAGCGCGTTTCGCTTAGCTCTTCTTTTAAACGCTGCAATTCTTTAAATCGTGCTACGGCAGCATCCATTACGGATTTAATACGATGGCTGCGAATGTCATTAAGTACATAGGCGCTGACCCCGGCTTTTGTTGCTTTTTCAATCGTTACACTATCGCCATGTTCGCTGAACATCACAATTGGGCGAGGTATATTTTGGTTAATCGTACGCACTATATCCAAGGTATCCCCACTTGGTGAGCTCGTGTTAATAACAATAATATCTGGACTACACTCTTCAATACGTAGATTGGCGTTTTCACCGCACTCCAATTTCTCGGCTAACAGAAAACCATTTTCCTGTAATGCCGCTTCTATTGGCGCTGAATCAATATTTTCACTATTGATGAGCATTACCTTTGTTGTCATTGCCATATCTGGAGAAAACTTATAAACATAATGGCTGTTAATGCAATAGGCATGCCACTGTCGATGAATGGTAGTAACATATTGAATAACAAGAAAATAACCAGTTCTTTACATATGGAGTTGAGACGGCGTGTTGTTAAGAATGGTGCGCAGATTAGTGCTCGAAACAGAAGAGCGCACTTGTTTTGCACATAAAGTATGAGATGGTAACTAGCCTTGAGGCATGTCGTTACTGTTTAATTCTCCTTTTCTATTATTCCCCAGTGTCCTGATCTTCATATCACGAAGAAAGCCTGCTTAGTTTATTGAGCTGCCACTTAGACCGACAGCCCAAATGGCCGGAGTTGGCCGCTTGCCGTAGTTCAGCCATTAAAGGTCAACATCAAGTTTCGCGACATTTGTGCACAATGGAAGTAAGATTTATGTTGGTTCGTTTTACGACTTTATTCTCACCAAATATTCGGAGATTTCGGCTTAGTATCAAAACAAAAGGCCGGGTCTTCTTGCTCGATTCCTAGCTTACAGGCACTGAGTTATTCCTCCGTTTGTCGCAGGAATTTCCTGCTCATACTTGACTTGTGCTGAGCTCTTGCTTCAGATCTTTATAATGAAAAACTTTAACGTGTTTTTATAAGGCGACACCTTAATTCAGCGTAAAGACAAGTTAAAGTGATTAACTCATACGTCGATACTTCTACAAAGTGGAGAGAATAATTAATTGCCGTGCCACATTTTGCATGGCCAGGAGAAAGTAGATGGGAATGCCAGTCCTTGTCGTGGATGACTCCGCCTTATCGAGAAAGCTCGTTATTCGTGCTTTACCCCCATCCTGGGAGATTGATATCACGCAGGCCAGTAATGGGCTTGAGGCGCTTGAAGCCTGTCGCCAGAACAAGGCGCACGTGATGTTTCTTGATCTTACAATGCCTGAGCTTGATGGCATCGGTGTGTTGCGAACGTTACGTGAAGAACGGCTGAAATCCATGGTCATTGTTATTTCTGCTGATATTCAGCCTGAATCCCAGAAGCTTGTTGATTCACTTGGAGCGATCGCGTTTATAAATAAACCGCTCGATCCGGAGAAGCTGCAGCATGTGCTGAAGGAAAATGGCCTAATATGAATAATACAGCTGGATACACCGAGGAGCAGAATGATGCGTTGAAAGAGTTGCTCAATATCGCAATGGGGCAGGCTGCTGATTCGCTGGCGCGCGCTCTGGGTGCTTACGTGCAAATATCAGTGCCTAGAATTGATGTTATTGAGGCGCAACAGTTATCCGAAACACTGAAGGGCATCAACCTATACGACGATAAGGTAATAGGAATAAGACAAGCATTTTTTAGTGATTTGAATGGTGAAGCCATTGCAATATTTGGTTCCCATGACTGTGATCAGGTTGCGGATCTGATGGGCTATGATGAGCTTGACGACATCGAGGGGCAGGAATTGCTGCTTGATATCGCCAACGTTCTGATTGGTGCTTGTATGACAGGGTTTGGCAGGCAGATTGATGCAAATATTGGTTTTTCGCCGCCGAAGATCATGGCTGAGAATGTTGTATTGGATAAACTATTTGCTGATGAAAATCCCTTATGGGATAACTCCTTGATGATGGAAATTCATTTCGGCCTTGCAGACCGATCAT
>Ga0316205_10001536_pt1 | contig 28226 bp, 27 predicted proteins | sample 3monthpyrite_MG_FD_204941 | JGI IMG/M metagenome (GOLD analysis project Ga0316205, IMG submission 204941) | Microbial mat bacterial communities from mineral coupon in-situ incubated in ocean water Damariscotta River, Maine, United States -... | ecosystem: Environmental > Aquatic > Marine >...
CTTGAAGGAGATGATGAGTGATGCAGGCTTTGAACAATGTGACTACCATAATCTCACGGGCGGAATTGTGGCGCTGCACCGCGGCTACAAATTCTGACGCTGTGAAGGACTCATTAGCGTGAACCTGCCTGTCATCATCACTGCCGCGCTTGAGTCTGCGTTGAATCGCTATATTGAACTGGACCCGCAAGGCAAGGCAAAAATGTCCAGGCTACAGGGTAAAGTCATTGGCATCGATGTAACGGGGCTGGAGATGAGTCTGACGATTATGCCGGGCCCAGAACACGTATTTGTCATGTCTCATTATGATGGTGAAGTCGATACGCATTTGCGAGGCGCGCCGTTTTCGTTACTGAAGATGAGCCTGGGTAAACATTCCGAAGAGCAACTTTTTTCCGGCGATGTCGAAATCACAGGCGATACAGAAACAGGTCAGTTATTTAGCCAGGTGCTTGAACAGCTGGATATCGACTGGGAAGAGCACCTCTCACACGTCACCGGTGATGTGATAGCACACCAGGTCGGACGCGGATTGCGTCAGCTAATGCAATGGGGTCGTCAGGTCGAAGACTCACTGCGCCAGGATACAGCGGAATACCTGCAGGAAGAAACACAGCTGGTCGCAACACGTTATGAAGTGGAAGCATTCAATCAGGCTATTGATACACTCAGAAATGACGCGGAACGCCTACAGGCACGATGGCAACGATTGCAACAAAAAATAACAAGCACTCATGAAAATAACACGGAACATTAGACTTGATTAAGCCTGCGCAATTATTTCACCTGCTTCATATTAACCGTGTACTGGTCAGGCATGGGCTTGATGAAATTATATTTGCAGCACATCTGTTTCGGCCCATACGTTTTATGTTGTACCTTGCTCCCTGGAACTGGTTCCGGTTTTCACGCGCACCGCGCGCGCAAAGAATTCGCCAGTCGTTGGAAGATCTGGGTCCTATCTTTGTTAAATTTGGACAGATACTATCAACGCGCCGCGATCTACTACCGGATGATATTGCTGAAGAGTTGGCAAAATTGCAGGATCGTGTGCCACCCTTCCCGGGCGAACAAGCCATTCGCATTATTGAAAAAACCTATAAAAAAAGTATCGACGAGGTTTTTTCCGAGTTTGATATAAAACCACTGGCATCGGCATCCATTGCACAGGTACATACCGCCACGCTGCATGATGGTAGCAAGGTCGTAGTCAAGGTGCTCAGACCAGACATAGAAAAAATTATTCGACGCGATCTGGCATTGTTGTACTACATCGCCGGTCTGGCGGAAAAATACTGGCAGGATGGTAAGCGACTGCGCCCGCTTGAGGTTGTGGATGAATTTGAAAAAGTCATCTTCGATGAACTCGACCTCGTCAGGGAAGCCGCCAATGCCACCCAGCTGTACCGTAATTTTGAACACTCCGGTATGTTGTATGTACCGGAAATATACTGGCCTTATGCGAAGCGTAATGTCATTGTCATGGAGCGTATTCACGGCACGCCGATAGGCGAGGTGGAAAAACTTCGATCACTGGGTATCGACATGAAGCGACTGGCAGAACAGGGCGTGGAAATTTTTTATACTCAGGTTTTCAGTCACAATTTTTTTCATGCTGATATGCATCCGGGTAATATTTTTGTCTCCGATGAAGGTCAATATATTGCTGTTGATTTTGGTATCATCGGCACACTGACTTCAGAAGATCAACGCTACCTGGCAGAAAACTTGCTGGCATTTTTTAATCGTGATTACCGTCGTGTGGCCGAGCTGCATTTACAGTCAGGCTGGGTGCCATCCGATACGCGCGTGGATGAATTTGAATCAGCCATACGTGCCGTATGCGAGCCCAACTTCAATCGCCCATTAAAAGAAATTTCATTTGGTCAGGTTCTTCTGCGACTATTTCAAACGGCCAGACGTTTCAACATGGAAGTGCAGCCACAACTGGTGCTGCTACAAAAAACATTGCTGAATATAGAAGGACTGGGTAGACAATTATACCCTGACCTGGATTTATGGACGACGGCGAAACCGTTCCTGGAACGCTGGATGAAAGAGCAAATTGGAACGACAGCCTTCCTCAAACGCATGCGCCACAATTTGCCGGCCTGGTCGGAAAAATTACCGGAAATACCGGCACTGACACATGATTTTCTCAGTAAGGCCGTTGATGGAAAACTGCAAATAAATTATAAATCCAGAGAGCTGGAAAAACTGCGTCAGGATATCAATAAAAATAACACCAGAACCATAAACGCCATTGCTGCTGCAGCCTTTATTATTGGCGCAGCCATTACTCTGGCGCTGGAGAATGCAACCACAGCACTGTGGTTAGGCTTGCCCGTGAGTACGTGGATATTAGGCGGCGCTGGAATATCATTGCTGCTGCTTAGCTGGTTTAGCGAACGCGATTAATACCCATGATCGAAGAAAACAACAGGGATGCTTATCAGCCTGGGCGAGTGTAACAATAATCATAATGGCATCATGAATGGGTAGATATCGCGCACCACAAATACCCGGCTCTCATTATATAACCCCCGAGGGCCATCAACAGCTGTCTGATGAGCTGGACTATCTCTGGCGCGTCAAGCGTCCCGAGGTTACTCGTACTGTGTCCGAGGCGGCAGCACAAGGCGATCGTTCCGAGAATGCAGAATATATCTATGGTAAAAAACAGCTCAGGGAAATTGACCGACGTGTGCGTTTTCTGCGAAAGCGCCTTGATAATTTGCTCATTGTTGATCGTAAGCCGGACAACCAGCAACAGATTTTTTTTGGCGCCTGGGTCAGGCTGGAAGATGCGTCAGGTGCCGAGTATTGCTATCGAATCGTAGGCCCGGATGAGTTCGATACACAAAAAGGCTGGATCAGCATGGATGCGCCGCTGGCGCGTGCATTAATGAAAAAACACATTGATGATGAAGTGACGGTCGACTTGCCCAAAGGTTGTGAGATATATCACATCATTGATGTGAGATATGACCCTTTTTCTGACTAATTATGCAAATCAGGAAAAAAATTACTATTTTTTCATAAACTATTGGCATTTTTTTCCGATAAGCCTAGTATAAATACAGGGGGGAATTGCGAGTTGCTGATGAGTGTATTTGATGAAATCTTTCAGCATAAAACCTGATACAACTTGCATGTTCCAGACAGTTTTTTGTAGTACACCAAGAAGTGATAATGACGAGTAATGACAATAATATTATCGAAGATTTAGAAGATCTCGATGATTTTGATAAAATTGATGATCACTATGCTGAGCATCTGGCAGAGCTGGATGAATCACAGGACGTGTTGTCGAGTGAAGATATTGTCAATGACAAAGGTGTGTTGTTATGCAAAAAGGGTATGCATATCAATAAAAAGACCGCCGAAAAACTGATCCAGCATAAATTAACCAAACCGATTGAAGACAGTATCCTGCTTTCTAACAGCCTGAACAACAATATGCTGTTAAGCAAATTACAGGAAATTTTAAATACCTACCCGGACTGTCGCAGCATTCACGACAAGCTCCACTTCGAAGCGATTAACAAGCAAGCCTTTCTGACAACACCATTAAACTCGATAATCATTCAGAAGTTGACCGTTATTAACGAGCAGATGCCAGAACAAATAGATAAAGCCGTTTTTTGCGCCTGGTTATCGTTATTGATTGCGGTCGAAATGAGTCTGGATAAAGATCTGCAGCAGGAAGCCTTTCTTGCAGGGTTATTGCATGATGTTGGCTTCATTCACTTGTCACCCGAAATCCTGAATAAACGAGGTGCACTAAGTCCAGAAGAATGGCGTGCCATACAGAGCCACGTTATTATCGGCAAATTAATGCTGGAAAAATATTCTGACATTCCCGTGCGTGTAACCACTGCGGTACTGGAGCACCATGAACGCTGTGACGGCAGTGGTTATCCCGTTAATAAAAATGACACCACCCTCGGCGTGCTCGGGCAAATTGTCGGCGTGGCTGATAGTATTTACTCTATACGTTTAAAGCAGTTCGAAAAACACGGCCGTAACATGTTTGATTTACTGCCCTACCTGCAAATGAATTCAAAAACGTATTTTTACGATGTCTATAAATCATTGGTCTCCATACTGAAGCGTTCCGGTCTTGAGGTGAGGTTGCCGAAAGACAAGGATGTCAGCGACTGGTCCAGTCATCTGCTATTACGTAACCAGGCACTCAACCAGGCAGTCAACAGCCTGATCAATAACCAGGTGCTGGAACTCACTCACGAACTGTCCGGTAACAAGGGTCAATCCATGTACAAAGTGACCCAGCATGTGCTGACCATGACAACTGAGTCAGGCCTGGTCCGGGAAGAGCTGCATGACTGGCTGGAACAGTTGGCCAAACATCCCGATGCACAGGCGATTCCTGAATTGAATGAAATAGAGTTAATGTTGAACGAGTTACATTGGCAATTAAACTATGCCTATAATTCCTGCAATGAGTCGCTTCAACAAACCAAGGCCTCTGCCGAGGTACAGTTCAGTTTACGCGAAGCCTATAATACCGTCGGTCTATGTCTGGGTGACCTTGAAGATAAAATCTAGTGATGATGCCTCTTCAAGTTTGATGAAGATGCCTAAACGGTTATTCAATGCTATGTATCCGTTTAAGTAATACCTCGACTCAACGAATGATCAGGAGTCATAGAGCCGATAATTCGAAGCTGCCCTAATAGCGGTCATTGGGCTCATCTGGATAGCGACTCGTTGTATGTACTCAATACGACCGAAATCCGTGGCATCATCTCGCTGTGCCAAAGCTACACTGCACTATAGGTGTCATCGGACTGCGCACGCGAGTTCCCGCTGGCGGCATCCCCTTTCCGGAGCCGATGGATTTCATCCTGTGGATACTATAGACTTTTACGCCTATGCCCTTCATTTTAAGAATATTTCGCACCTACCCTCTGCAGTCATCCCTGATGCTCGCGGCCATTCTGCTGGCCGCAATCGCGGAGGGAGTCAGTATTTTCATGTTGCTGCCATTGATAAATATCATCATTGGGCAGGGACATCCCGGTGTTGGGGAAGCAGTCGGCGATATGGATGCTGGCAGCAACAGCTTCGTGAACAGGGTCTATGGCATGATGAATGACATCGGCATCGAGCCAAGCCTGGGCTCCCTGCTGAGCGTGGTTGTCGTCGGCATCCTGATTAAAGGTTTGTTGTTGCTGATGGCCAGAAAACATATCGGCGATACCGTCGCCCGGTTCACGACAAATCTGCGTCTCGCCCTGCTGCGTTCGGTGCTGGCGTCGCGTTGGGATTATTTTCATCATCAACCTGTCGGGCGTCTGGCAACTGCCATGGGCAGCGAGACCTTGCGTGCATCCCAGGCATACCTGTTCGGAACCATGATGCTGGCATCGGCGCTACAGACAATGATCTACCTGGGTGTCGGTTTCATGGTTCACTGGCAGGCGACCCTGATCGCACTGTTCGCCGGCGCTGTTATTGTGGCGATGCTGCATTTTCTTGTGTCCATGTCACGGTCACTGGGCAAGCAGCAGACCCTGCTATTTCGCTCCCTGGTTTCCCGCCTTACCGATACCCTGCAATCGGTCAGATCTCTGAAGGCTATGGCCAGAGAGGATCTGGCTGAATCCGTAATGGTAAACGAGACCAATGAACTCAACGAAACTCTGCGTAAAGGCGCATTCAGTAATGCAGCTCTGAATTCGTTGCAGGAACCCTTGTTTACACTGGTCATCGCCGCCGGTATTTTTTTTGCGTTGGAATTTCGGGGGATGCCGCTGGAAACCGTTATGCTGCTAACCGTCATACTCAGCCGAATCATGAATAAACTGGGCAGGATTCAGGGGAATTACCAGAGCATGGTGATCGCCGAAAGCGCCTACTGGTCACTTAAGCAGACGATAGATGCTGCCGAGGATGCGCGTGAGGTTATTTCCGGCGACATGGCGGTGAAACTCGAGCATGCGATCCGGTTCGAGAATGTCAGTTATGCATTTGCACAACATCGTGTTATGGACAGTATTACATTGAATATACCGGCAGGTTCGCTGACAACCTTCATCGGCCCCTCGGGCAGTGGCAAAACGACGATTCTCGATCTCATTCTTGGTCTGTACCGACCACAGTCAGGCAATATTTTTATCGATGACATTAACCTTGAGAATGTTGACCTGCACCACTGGAGAAGGCAGATCGGTTATGTCCCGCAGGAACAGGTCCTGTTGCACGATAGTGTGTTGACCAATGTAACGCTCAACGACACATCCCTGAGCGAGCATGATGTGGAAGCGGCTTTACGGGCGGCTGATGCCTGGAATTTTGTCAGTCGCCTGCCGGAAGGTATGCAAACCAGTGTCGGCGAGCGCGGCACGAAACTTTCAGGCGGTCAACGCCAGCGTATCCTCATTGCACGCGCGCTGGTACATGCACCCGCCCTGCTGATACTGGACGAGCCAACCAGCGCACTCGACCCGCAGAGTGAACGGGAGATATGCAAAACACTATACAGTCTGCGCGGCCGCTATACGTTGCTGGCTGTCTCGCACCAGACCACACTTGTCGACGCGGCTGACCAGGTTTACCAGATCGGTGATGGCAAGGTACGGACCCTGACTGCATCCGGCCGGCACGACTCATCGGCAGGCGTAAGCTGAATATTCACATACTGGAAAACGATCATGGGATTGCGCGCTTCAATTTTAAAATTGACAAACAGGCTGATCGGGTATTTCGGCATTAGGTTGACGCGTCTGCAACAACCGGGTCAGCCGCGCAAGGTATTTCCGCGCGGCAACTTCTTTGATGTACTAGAGAAACACCTGCACGCATCCGCAAACATGACGATCCTTGATATCGGTGCTTATAACGGCATCAGCGCCAAACGTTTTCATACCTTGTTCCCGCACGCCTGCATCCACAGCTTTGAACCCGGTCCGGACAGTTATCTGGCACTGGATGAAATGTCCCGATCTGCCGAATATGACACCCGCATCGTGCCACACCGGCTGGCCCTGTCCAGCCAAGCCGGGTCACGCCTGTTTCATCGTCACCAGGCACCACAAACGGATTCTCTACTTGATACGCATCCGGATGCACTGAAGCAGTGGCCGGATGGACGATTTGATCCTATTGCAAGCGTTGAAACAACTGTCGAGACGGTTGATCGTTTCTGTACCAATGCAGGCATAGACACCATCGACATCATGAAGATAGACGCCCAGGGAGAAGACCTGAATATTCTCAGGGGCGCCGAATCCATGCTAAGCCAGGGCAGGGTTGGTATCGTCGTGGTTGAGTTATATTATGTACCTGTCTATCGTGGCCAGGGTGAGCCACATGAAATCATTCAATACTTGGACCAGCAAGGCTTCGCAAACATCGCCTATCTCTGCCATGATACCGATAAATCCGGAAGACTTCTGTGTGTGGATGCTGTATTTGAACGCAAGAAAATACTATGACTATAAAAAAACGTTTATCACAAATCCTTGGTTTAAAAGGTAACAACCGCGAAGATTACGACCAGCGTCAATTCATTCTCGATGCACTGCCAAGACATTCGACCGGTGTCGAAATCGGTGTACATGAAGGCGATTTTTCCCGCCTGTTACTGACCCATGTGCGTCCGGCGCGATTACATTTGATCGACCCGTGGGAATATCGACCAGAGCCGGAATATGCGCAATCCTATTATGGTGGCCAGGCAGGCGTTGACCAATACAACCTCGATCAACGTTATAACAGGGTCCTGAAGCGCCTGCACAAACACCTACAGAAGCAACAAGTCATCATCCACCGGCAACGTTCCAGCAAAGTCACGGAGTCTTTCCCGCCAGACTATTTCGACTGGATCTATATCGATGGCGATCATCTTTATCAACAGGTCAGGCAGGATCTTGAAGAATTTGGCCAGCGGGTCAAACCCGGAGGATGGATTGCTGGCGGCGGCTTTCGTTCCGGCGCCTGGTGGTGTGATGGCGTTGTACGCGCGGTCGAGGAGTATGTCGCAAGCACTCCGCATCAGCAATATATAACTCACGGTGACCAGTTCCTGATCAGGGTTGCATTAGCTTGATCAGGTTACGCCTTTACATCTGGAAGATCAGAAAGCAGGCCAGGCTCACCAGACGCTGGTGTGCCCACCGGCTACGTGCTGTCCTATGGCAAATAAAAAGACGGGTGCTGCGCAATCGCGAGGAGCCATACCAGCGAGCGGCCCTGGCGCCATTATTACACACACCCATAAACAGCTATTCTCTCAGTACGGCAGAGATAGCTCGGTTTCAGCAACAGGGCATGATCTCTCCACTGCCACTCTGTTCCGCCGAAGACATGTCATTGATCCGGCGCTATGTGCGTGACTTTACACTGACCGCTGAGTGCCCGGTCCCTGGTTACCCCCACACCAAATGGCGACATATCAATGATGCCGTCATCTACCACCTGGGCACGCACGCCGCAATACTGGACAGGGTCAGTCAGTTATTGGGCGATAATATCCTGCTCTGGCAATCGAATCTGTTCGATAAACCGCCCGGCGCGGACGAAATTCCATGGCATCAGGATCGCCTGTTTCTCGAGCTGGAGGAAGGAACAAATGTCTCGGCATGGATTGCACTGGATGATGTGGACACCGGTAACGCTTGTGTACAGGTCATACCCGGTTCGCATCATCAGATCATAGCACCCGCAAATCCCGACGCCAGATACGGCTCGCCAAGGACGGCTTTTGGGCGCATGGCCGATCCGGAACAGATCGATGCGACTACTGCGGTCAATATAGAACTACGAGCAGGCGAATTCATGTTGTTTGATCAATACCTGCTGCATCGCTCGGGCAGGAACAGCTCGAACCGTCAACGTCTCGGACTTGCGCTGCGCTATACTACACCTGAAGCCCGTGTCAGCCATCAGCTCGAAGGCTATCATTGCCTGCTGGTACGCGGCAAGGACACGGCCAGGAAAAACCGCATTGGCCTGAGCCCGGTCTCGCTGATTCAAAGGATGCCTTGAATATATGCCTATGGATCCTTTCAATGAAGCCTCAATCCCGGAGAGAACCGTATTTTGCGTGGGTATCTATGGCAGCGCCTCGACCTGGGTCTATAATGTATGCCGCCAGTTGATGATCGCCAGCAATCCCGGGGATCGTGTCGCCACCCTCTATGCCGACACGCCGTTTTCCCAACCGCATCCCGATCTCTGGACGGGGCCGCCCATTCATAATGACCACTGGGATGCCGCCGTCATCAAGATGCACGAAGGCAGCCCGGAAGCGTTTGCCGCGATCCAATCCGGCGCCGTAACATGCATTATCAGCGTGCGCGATCCACGCGATGCGGTCGTTTCAGTCATGCAACGCTTTAAATGGAATTTCGACGTCGCGTTCGACCATGTCAGCAATAGCCTGCGGTTCGTTGACAGTATACTGCAGGCGGAATCAAGTCTTGTGCTACGCTACGAAGATCTATACATGTGCGAACCACAGAGTATCGTGAGGATCGCTGCGCATCTGCATATTGATGTCGGTGAGCGTGAAGTCATGGAAATTTTTAGTCGCTTGAGCCCTGTATCGATCGACAGTATTACGCGCCATTATACCACTAACGATGAAGCGATCAGTGTCGATACGGCCGGCAGGCTGTACGATAAAACCACGCACTGGCATCAACAACATCACGGCGATGGTAGCGTAGGCAAATGGCATAAATACCTACATCGCCGTGAACGAAAACTAATCCGTGAAGCCTGCTGGAAGGAAATGACACGCCTAGGTTATGCGAGCCTTGGCTGGTGATGCGAGACCCTCTATTACCTTAAGGCTAAACGTCATGGCCAAACTCGTCTTGCATATATTCCTGCATAAAATTAAAAACTGCTCCGGGGTAAGAATAAATACAAATTTGCATTTTAAAGGCTGTCTTCAGCAATACAATGATTTCAACTAACACAGAAAATACTAAATAACGAATATCCAGTTAATCTTCGTTTTTTCTTGCGAAAATTTCTCAACCCTACCTTTTTGGTGCCGGCATTAAGTACTCATTGTGCAACTATTAGCACGAGATTTCACTGAGCAGGCCTTCACCCACCGAAGTCCAGGCAATAGCCGGTATAGAAGGTATCGTAGTTGCGATCCCTGTCAGAATAGACCGTAAATCATGAGCACCGCAAATACATCCATTGCAACCTGGTAATAACCTGGCCCAGATCCCCGGTTATCCTGCGATTGCCGGCTATAGCTAAAAACAGCAATAGTGATGAGTCGTATTAACGTTTACCTATTGCGACCAATTATTCTACTGTGTTCAATGTACTACAATGGCGCAAGCTGATATTTCACAATTTGCAATAAATGTCAGCAATGCTCTGGAGCAGTTCATAATGTAGTATTGAGTTTCAAATAAATAACGGTTATCAATATCGACAGCGTGACCAGCCACACCAGAATAAACAAGGTATATGACTGGCGCGCTTTTTTCTGCTCAAGCCAGGTACGTGGCCTGATGCCTTTGAATAAAAACACCAGTTTTGCAGACAGGTTGACGCATACCACATTGACGGCTAGTAACAGAAAGGCGCCTGAGGCAAGATCATATTGACCAGCACCCAGCATAATACCTGCGGTGGCAGCCGGTGGTAACAGGGCAACAGCGACCATGACGCCAACCAGTACTGAAGATAACCCAGTCGTCATTGACAGTGCAGCTGCCAGCCCCGAAGCCAGGGCCAGTAAAACACCATCAAGCCCGACATTGGTTCTCGCCAGCAGTTCTTCACTATTCAGCGCGCCGGTCCAGAACAAACCCAAAAGCCAGCATAGAATAAAAGCAATACTGACGCCGACAAGGTTGGTCAATAATGCTCTGCCCATTAATTTCATGTCACCCAGGGCCGCACTTAAAGCCAGTGCCAGGTTTGGCCCCAGTAAAGGGGCTATCACCATGGCGCCAATGACGACAGCAACATTATTTTCTATCAGGCCGATAGCCACAACAATGGTAGACAATATCACCAGTATAATAAATGTACCGTTGACATGTGCGCCCTGCTCTATTTGTTTATAAAGTTCCTCTCTGGTAATGGTGCCAGAACTACTGGCTTTACTGTCTTCTGGATCTACTTTAGGTGTTGGCCATACGACTTCAGGTGAATAGATAATCACATGTGAATCTTCACTGGCAGATAGTATTCCTTGCAAAGAATCCATGACCCGTTGTCGCTGCTCAGGTTGCACCAGCATATGCATACTGCAGCGACCGGATTCATCGGTTGCGCCATGCCAGAAATCAACTAATTCAAGTTGTGCGGCCAGTCCCCTTAGGGTATCGAGGTGGCCGGCATCGGTAATGACTTCAATAATTTTCAATCGTCAGGCTGCCTTCTGGTTGATTGGCATGTTAACAGGATGCGATAGTTTAAGGATGAGTGCGTATAGTAAATGCTCATGTTCTCACCAATGCCGCTTCAACTTCATGACGTTTCTGTTGTCCGGCCAGGATTTCGATGAGTTCAAGTGTAAAGTCCATGGCCGTGCCCGGGCCACGTGAAGTGATAACAGTACCATCGCGAACAACGGCATGAGTGGAGTATTGTAAACCTGTGATATCCATCGTATCGATGACACCGGGATAACTGGTGGCCTGTTTATTGTCGAGTAAACCCGCACTTGCCAGAACCTTGGGCGCGGCACAGATAGCGGCAATAAATTTACTGGAAGCAGACATGCTGAGTAACAACGTCCTGATACGTGGATCACGATCAAGGTGATCAGCACCCGGCAGACCACCGGGTAGAACGATCATATCAAATTCCTGCTTGAGGGCGCTGTCGAGATCCAGATCTGGAATAATAACCGTGCCGCGTGAGCATGTAACAGGGCCTTCACGCAACCCCGCCGATACCACATGGATACCTGCGCGTACGAGTAAATCCAGGATCGTTACTGCTTCGAGCTCTTCACATCCTTCTGCGAGTGGGACAAGAACGCTTGCCATGTTGTTTGCCTCTCACTTTTATATTTTATCATCTCGGCAACCGATACCAGCCTGACGCCTAATGCTTCCAGTTGTGGCAGCATTTCTTCCAGTACTGCGATAGTGTTTTCATGAGGGTGCCCAATTGCCAGTGCGGTACCGGTTTTTTTCGCACGGGCAATGGTTTTCATGAACTGATGGCGGATGGACTCCAGTTCATTGTCATGATCGAGGAAAATATCTCGTTGCAGGCTTGGTACGCCTTCCTGTACAGCCACAGTCATCGCCACGCTGGCATGGGTTGTACGGCTATCAACGAAAAACAGTTTTCCATTACGCCTGATTTCTTCCATCAGCCAGACCATATGTCCGGGGTGGCTGGTTAACAGACTACCCATATGATTATTGATGCCGGTCACATGTGGCACCGACTCGAGATCTTTCTGCAAGGCCCAGATAAATTCCTGTTCAGACATATCCAGAGACAGGCCGCCGGGACCCAGTGGATTATGTGAGATGGCCTCCATCGGGAGGTGTAACATGATTTCTTTATTATAACTATGGGCGAGCTTTGCCAGGCGTATGGTTGCGGCATTCAAAGGTAGAAAAGAACAGGCTATCGCTCCCTGTAGCCGCACGACCTGTTCATGGCGCGGGTTGTCGCTGCCGAGGTCATCAATGATGATGGCAATTACCGGCATTTGCGAAACATCACGCGCATAAACGGGCAGACTTGATAACAGCATGAGTAAAAACAACAGGCAAACCGTGCCTGTTGTTAACTGCATTGTTTTCATGTTTTTATTTTTTGCTCAGTTGTTGAGTGATAGACAAACCCTTTAACAGATTCAATGCCTCGAATAACTGATAATCCGTTTCTGCCAGATCGTCCTTTTTGGTTTCATCCTTGGCGTCTTTATTACTGTCGACATTTTTTTCACTATCGCCGTTCGTCAAATGGCGTGCAAGATCTTTTTCCTTGAGTGAACCGACAGCACTTTTTTCACCACGCGAAATTTGTGCTTTTTCCACTTCTATGTCGGGCGTGATACCTTCTGCCTGAATAGAGCGACCACTGGGAGTGAAGTAACGTGCTGTCGTTAATTTAACGGCACTACCGCCGCGAGCCGGCATGATGGTTTGTACGGAACCTTTGCCAAAACTTTTGGTGCCCATAATGATGGCGCGGTGATGGTCTTGCAAGGCGCCGGATACAATTTCTGAAGCCGAGGCAGAACCACCATTGATAAGTACTACCATGGGTGCTCCATCGATCACATCACCCGGCTTGGCACTGAAGCGCAAGCGCGAATCCTGCACCCGTCCTTCGGTATAAACCAATAAGCCACTGTTAAGAAATGCATCCGATACTTCAACCGAGGCGCTCAGTACACCGCCGGGATTATTACGCAGATCCAGTACCAGGCCCTTGAGGGAACCACCGGCATCCTTTTTCAGTTTACTGATCGCGCTCAGCAGTGATTCGGTGGTATGTGTCTGAAACTGAGTGATCCTGACATAACCAAAGCGATCGCCAAGCATTTTACTTTTGACACTTTTAACCTGGATGACCGCACGGGTAACCGGTATCTTCAGCGGCTTTTCCTCACCATCACGAATAATTGTCAGCGTTAAAACAGTACCTGGTTTGCCGCGCATGACTTTGACGGCATCATTCAGTGTCATACCCTTGACCGGTGTTTCATCCAGGCGGATGATCAGATCGCCGGCTTGTATACCGGCGCGCTCTGCGGGTGTGTCATCTATAGGTGAAATCACCTTGACGAACCCGGACTCCATGCCCACCTCAATACCGAGGCCGCCAAATTCACCACTGGTGCCGATTTGCAGGTCTTTAAATTCTTCAGCATTCAGGTAGCTGGAATGTGGATCAAGCCCTGTCAACATGCCGCGAATGGCATTTTCCAGCAAGGATTTGTCATCGACTTCTTCAACGTAGTCATTTTTGATGCGTGCGTATGCATCAGTAAATGCGCGTAATTCTTCCAGGGGAATCGGTGTGTCTTTGGTTTCCTTGGTGGCCATAGCCCCTGAGCCGATCGACATCATGATGCCGACTGCGATCCCGCTGATTAATATAATGATATGTTGAGACCTGAATTTCATTCTGTACTCCTGTCAGCATATCCCGTACTGACGACTGATTTGATGTAATATGTTTTGAAAATAGCATATCTGCAGTGATACTGATATGTTTTTAATACACTATTTCCGTATGAATAACAAATAACTACCTGATAATAAACGTAACAATTACTTTAGACTGACGAATCCGTCACGAGTTCGACGACACCAGCGAGCCGGATTGATCGGTTTGCCTTTATGTCGTAATTCAAAGTAGAGCTGGCTGCGTGACTGTCCGCCACTGCTACCTACCGAGGCAATGATTTCACCTTCTTCGACCCATTCGCCTATTTCCTTGAATACGCTCTGATTATGTCCATATAAACTCATATAGCCATCACCATGATCAATAATCATCAGCAGTCCATAACCCCGTAACCAGTCGGTAAAAGCGACGCGACCACGTGCGATAGCTGAAACATCCTGGCCTGAGCTGGCATCGATAAGCATGCCACTCCAGCGCAAGCCGCCGCTGGCACGTTGGCTGCCAAATTTTGCGCGTATGCGACCATTGGCAGGCCACGGCAAGCTGCCTTTGCGTTTGGCAAAGGGTTTTCCTTCGAGTCCTGCGGTGGTGATATCGCCAAGTGACTCAACGGCTCGCAGAACTTGCTGCAATTCCTTTTCATCTTGCAGCATCCTGCCCAGCTGTTTGTCCTTGCTGACAATTTCTTTTGAAATAGTGTGTAATATTTTTTTGCGCGCTGTCCTGGTGGCCAGTAACTCTGCTCTTTTATCGGACTGCTTGCTGGATAAATCCTCATACTTGAGTTTTTCAGCGCCGATTTGTTGCTCAACCTGCTGCAGTTGTTTTAATTGTCCGACGACTTCATGGATTTGCTCAGAACGTGAGCGGTTCAGGTAGTCAAAGTAGACGAGGGCGCGCTGCACTGTAGAGGGGTCGCCCTGGTTGAGGACAATCTTTAACTGTTCCTGTCGGCCCATGACATAACTGGCGCGTACCTGGCTGGCCAGTTGCTCACGATGTTCTGACAAGCTGTTACGTAACTGCTGGCGTTGTTCAAACAACGCCTGAAGGCGCTTTTTTTGCTTGTTAATCTGGATGCGTAAATGCCGTAGTTTACGGTTGATTTGACTGATCGATTGATCCATCTTGCGCAGGTCGTTCTCGACCTTGCTTTTTTTACTGCGGGCTGTCTTTAGTACCACACGCAGTTGAGCAATGCGTTCCCGTAATTGTTCAAGCCTGGCTGCATTTTTTTCCTCATCCGTGTTTTCAGCATGGGCCGGTAAGCTCTGCAGGCTTAAAATTAACAAACAGCTTAGTGCGAACAGCAAACCCGGCCTCAGTCTGCCTGAGTTCACGCCGGCCGGCTTCATTCTTCTACAAACTCCAGCAGGCTATGGCCAGTCATTTGTTCCGGTTTTTCAAGGTCCATACAATAAATCATGCTGGGCACAACATCGGCAAGCGAGCCACTGCTGGCCATTTGCGCATCACGACCGATATAAAGTAAAGGTACCAGATTCGTGGTATGGGCGGTATGAGCCTGTCCGGTTTCATCATCACTCATTTTTTCTGCATTGCCATGGTCAGCCGTAATGATCATTTCGCCACCCGCATGTTGCATGGCTTCATAGACACGGCCAATACAAATATCCAGCGCCTCAATGGCACTGACCGCTGCATCAAAGTTACCGGTATGTCCCACCATATCAGGGTTGGCATAGTTACAGATAATCACATCATAGTCACCCGAGTGGATGGCAGCGACCAGCTTGTCTGTGAGTTCCGGCGCACTCATTTCCGGTTGCATATCATAGGTAGTGACTTGTGGTGATTTCACCAGGATCCGGTCTTCACCATCAAACGGAGTTTCGACACCGCCGTTGAAAAAGAAGGTTACATGTGCGTATTTTTCAGTTTCAGCAATGCGTAGCTGGCGCATACCGAGTTTTGACAGGTATTCGCCAAACACGTTTTTCATTTTGTCGGGCGGAAAAGCGACCGGGTTTTTGAATTCTGCATTGTATTCAGTCAGGCTGACAAACTGTCCTAATTTAGGGGTATTACCTGTTTCGAACTGGTCAAAGTTAGCTTCAATAAAAGGCCGGGTAATCTGGCGTGCGCGATCTGATCGATAGTTCATAAACACGATCACATCACCCTCTTCAATAACGACGGGTTTCTCTCCCTTGGGCACTATGGTGGTCGCCTGAACGAATTCATCACTTTCACCACGCTCGTAGGCCATTTGCAAGCCAGCTGTGGAAGTTTCAGCTGTCATCTGTGCCTGGCCGTGGGCAATCAGATTGTAAGCGACTTCAATGCGCGGCCAACGGTGGTCGCGGTCCATGGCAAAATATCGTCCGATCATCGAGGCAATGCGCCCCTTGCCCAGCTCATTAAACACGGCATCGAGTTTCTTCAGGGAATCGGCTGCACTTTGTGGTGGTGTATCGCGGCCGTCAAGAAATGCATGCATATAAACTTTGTCTGCACCGCGTTCAACGGCCAACTTAAGCATGGCATAAATCTGTTCTTCATGACTGTGCACGCCACCCGGTGACAGCAGTCCCAGCACATGCACCGCCTTGTTGTTTTCTATGGCCTGATCGACCGCATCGGTCAATGTGCGATTGGTAAAAAATGAGCCCGTGCGAATGGCGCGACTGACACGGGTGAACTCCTGGTAAACCACGCGTCCGGAACCTAGATTTAGATGCCCGACTTCGGAGTTGCCCATTTGGTCCGCAGGCAGGCCAACAGCGGCGCCAGATGTACGAATCAGCGTATGAGGATAACGCTCCCAAAGCTTGTCCCACACGGGGGTATCTGCCGCAAGTATTGAATTATACTCAACTTTTTCACTATATCCCCAGCCATCGAGAATAATCAGGGCCATTGGTCTTGGTCTAGTAGACATGTAATTTTCTTGAATTTATCGTCAGTTAATATTAAATAGTTGCTTAGACATAGTCTAACCTGTAATGATATGGGTGCGAAGCCCTTGTTTTTCAATGGGTAATTTACAATATGACGCTAATACAATCATTTGTTTCAAGTACTTCACAAACACTGTATTATTGTATAATGTTCCACTTATAAAAGGCAGTATTAAATTACTACTATGAGCTCAGTATTCAATAATACAAACAAGCACTCTCCAGATGGTATGGTGAATATGATCGATAGCCACGAACCACTTATTACACAGGATGAAGATATTGACCGCGCTTCGCGTTCACTGAAGGCCATGTCACATCCATTGCGCCTGAAGATCCTCTGCACCCTGGGTGACCGCGAAGTCAGCGTTCAGGATATTGTAGAAAATGTGGGTACATCGCAAAGCAATATCTCGCAGCATCTGGCGATATTGAGAGACAAGGGTATACTGGCATCCCGTAAAGATGCCAACCGCGTTTATTACCGGGTTGGTGATCCACGTACCTTGAAACTGATTGGCATGATGCGGGAAGTCTTTTGTAGTCACGCCCTTTAATCGGTTCAGATGTGCTATCAAGGCCAGCGGCTGTATAGCCGTATTTATGTGTCTTTTTAACTTCAATTTTTAAAGTATCATTATGAATCAGTTTGCAGAATTTGTAAGCAATCACCTGTTTTTATCGCTATCGTTTTTTGGCCTGCTGGCTTACTGGATAATGGGTGAAATCAAACATCGCACCAGTGGCGTTGGTTCCGTCTCTCCACTTGATGCAACCCAGTTGATCAATCATTCCAATGCAGTGGTCGTTGATGTCCGTGAAGATAAGGAAATTGCCGATGGACTGATTATCAACTCCATCCATATTCCGTTAGCCAAACTGGGCGAACAATTAAAGAAAATAGAAAAATATAAAGAAAAGCCGGTAATTGTTTCCTGCCGTTCAGGGCATCGTTCAAACAGTGCATGCAGTACCTTACGCAAGAATGGTTTCCAGAAAGTACATAATCTTCGTGGCGGTATCATGGCATGGATGAAGGATGGCTTGCCACTCGTGAAGAAATCCTGAGTCAACACAACACCCTGTAAGATAACATTTGAAAGAGAAAGTAATCATGACCGACCAGAACGAACAGGAATTTGGCATTCATTCAATTTACCTTAAGGATGTTTCATTCGAAGCACCCAACTCGCCAGACATTTTTAAAACCCAGTTTCAGCCCGAGATACAGATGAACCTGAATCTAGAAACCCATGCACTTGAAGATAACGTCTACGAAGTCGTACTGTCGGTGACGGTTGAAGCCAAAGCCAAAGACAGATCGGCCTTTCTGGTTGAATTACAACAGGCGGGTGTATTTACCCTGCGTGGTTTCAGTAATGAGAATCTGGGCCCCATGCTAGGTATTTATTGTCCGAATGTTTTATTTCCCTACGCGCGTGAGTCGATTGCCAATCTCGTTAGCAAGGGTGGTTTTCCGCAGCTACTACTGGAGCCTGTTAACTTCGAAGCCCTGTATGCGCAGCATCTGCAGGAACAACAGGGTAATGTCCAGTAGTTTTGAATGCTGGCACTGAAACCAACAGCGGCTGCTTTAATTTCAGAATTCTATGCCTGAGCAAATACTTAAATCACTAGCCGTCATTGGTGCAGGTTCATGGGGCACGGCACTGTCGATCCTGTTTGCCCGAAATGGAGTGCATACCACCATGTGGGGGCACCTTCCTGAACATATGCATCAATTGCAGAATGATCGCAGTAATGAAGAATTTCTGTCTGGTATTACTTTTCCTGAATTGCTGCAACCTTGCGTTGAATTACAACAGGCCATGGCGATCAGCAAAGAAGTGTTGATCGTGGTGCCCAGTCATGTTTTTGTGACGGTATTAAAGCAGATCAAACCTTACCTGCAAGACGATTGTCGGGTCGCGTGGGCCACCAAAGGGCTGGAACCTGAGAGTGCCAGGCTGCTACATGAAAGCGCGCGTGAAATCCTGGGTGATAACATCCCGCTCGCAGTGATTTCAGGGCCCACTTTTGCGCGCGAGGTGGCAGAGGGTTTGCCTACAGCGGTCACCGTTGCATCCCAGGACAGTGAGTTTGCTGTCAGTCTGGCAGCCACCATGCAAAGCGAGACTTTTCGGGCCTATACCAGTAGAGATATTATTGGTGTAGAGCTGGGAGGCTCAGCCAAGAATGTGCTGGCCATTGCTGCCGGTATTGCTGATGGTCTGGGCTTCGGCGCTAATACGCGTGCAGCGCTGATTACGCGTGGACTAGCCGAAATTATGCGCCTTGGTATTACAATGGGCGGTGAGGCAGAGACCTTTATGGGGCTGGCGGGCATGGGCGATCTGGTATTAACCTGTACAGATAATCAGTCACGCAATCGTCGCTTTGGTATTGCCCTCGCGCAAGGTATGACACAACAGCAGGCACAGGAAAGCATCGGCCAGGTCGTTGAAGGCATCAACACGACGAAAGAAGTGTATCGACTGGCAAAGCGCATGCACATAGAAATGCCGATTACCGAACAAGTATATCGAGTGTTGTATGAAGGTGCTGACCCGCACGCGGCCGTACATGAATTATTTTCACGCCAGCTCAAAGCTGAATTCCAGCATTAAACTCCCTAGCCCGCATATCTCTCCAGGATCGCGGAATCAGGCTGAGGATTCGAGTTCGTAGGCGCCGCTCTGGAGCGCAACGCGTAGCCGTAGCTACGGATTGCGTGAAGAGCAAGCCTACGGACACGAAGACCAGCTTGAACCGCGATAGGCGATCTATAAAAAAACACTCTGTATCTTGAGTATTGTGTTTTTCCATAGTGTTCATGTATTTCCCGTTATCTTCCGCAGCCTGGTGAGAAATGCGGGCTAGATCTATCCATACCTGTTGATACTTATGCAGGTTTAAAAAAGCGTTCAACGTTTCTTTTTAGCACGCGGATGTGCCTTGTCGTAAACCTGCGCCAGGTGCTGGAAGTCAAGGTGTGTATAGATTTGCGTGGTGCTGATGTCTGCATGCCCGAGCAGTTCCTGTACCGCCCGTAAATTACTACTGGATTCCAGCAGATGTGATGCAAATGAGTGTCGCAGTTTATGCGGATGCAGGCGTGAGTCCAGTCCCTGTTTGATGCCCCATTGATGTAAACGTTGCTGCACTGCGCGCGCGCTCAGGCGTGTACCGCGTTGGCTCACAAACAAGGCGTGCTCGTCAATATCGACCAGCTTGCTGCGCTCCTGAATCCATGATTTCAAGGCTTGTATGGCCAGTCGGCCGACCGGGAGGATACGGGTTTTAGCACCCTTGCCTGTCACCCTGATGGTTTTGTCAGTCAGATTGATGTCGGTCATGTTGGCTGATACCAGTTCAGCCAGACGCAGGCCGGATGAATACAGCAGTTCGAGAATGGCGCGATCACGAATGCCGACACTGCTGGATGTCTGGATGTCGAACAACTGATTGACCTGGTCAACGTCCAGTGTCTTCGGTAGCTTGCGCGGTTTTTTAGGCGCGCTGATACCGAGGGCAGGATTAACGTTAGTGATGCGCTCACGCAGTAGATAATGATAAAAACTGCGAATACTAGACAGTTCTCGCTGTAAACTGCTGGACGACAAACCACGGCGGTGGCGCTGGCTGATAAAAGCACGCAGGTGATGACTGTCAAGCGCAGACCATGACGCTATGTTTTGCGACTGGCAAAAGACCAGCAGGCTTTGCAGGTCGCGGCGGTAATGTTTTTGTGTCAGCGGCGAGAGTCGTTTTTCAACATGAATGTATTGCAGGTAGTCTTCAACTTGTCGTTGCCCGTCCTGCATGTTGTCATGATCTATAAAAAACGTTTTAGTGCCTGTGTAATAATATCAGCCATCTGGTTCAGATAGATGGTACCCATGCTGGAATGAAAGCGATGACCGTCATCGCTGCCAATCGCAATCATACCGATTTTACCGTGACTGCCCAACGGTATCAGAACCGATGAGCACACTTTATCGGCATGTTCCGAGAAAAGAATCTCCAGTTGTGCCTGTTTCAGGCGACCGCATAAGGGACGATTGGCCTTGAAAAAGTTTGCAAATTGTTTATCGATGAACTCACTTTTCTCGATGATGCTTTCTTGATGCTGGATGCCTGTGAGGATTTCATTGTTAAACAGAAACACATGCGCCCATTGTGCATGAAAGTCTTTGAGAAACAGGTTTACCAGGCAATCGATAATATCGTCAATATTGCCGGTGTTGAACAACGCCAGCGTCAGCCGGTGGATACGTTCATTTAGCCGATCATTTTCTCGTGCCACATTGACCAGGTCCATGAGTTTGGCATGCAGGCTGGCATTTTGTTCACGCAGGCGTTCGGTCTGATACTCAAGGATAGAGACAGCATCACCGCTGGCATGAGCTATATGCATTTGCAGAAGCACATCCTCCCTGTTGACAAAAAATTCCGGATGCTGCTTGAGGTAATCAGCCACCTCTTTATCGCTCATGTGAAACGAGGAATATTCTGGTTTTTTTTGTATGCTCATAATTGAATAGTTCCTTCAAATACACTTTCGGCCGGTCCGGTCAAAAATACTGCTTTGTCAACGGCTTGCCAGCTGATCATTAATTTGCCGTGTGTTAGATGTACCACAACCTGCGGCTCTAGCCAACCCCTGATAATGCCGCAGACAACAGCGGCGCAGGCTCCCGTACCACAGGCAAGCGTTTCGCCGGCGCCACGTTCCCAAACCCTGAGGCGAATATTTTCACGGTCAAGTATCTGCATAAAACCCACATTAACCCGCTGCGGGAAGCGTTGGTGATGTTCTATCAGTGGCCCCATGGATGCAACGGGCGCAGAATCGACATCATCCACAAGCAATACGGCGTGCGGGTTACCAAGTGACACCGCGCCGATGTCGACCTGTTTGCCATCGACATCAAGTGCATAGGAAGTGGATTGCGCATCGGCAATAAATGGGATGTCGACGGGATTTAGCCTGGCAAGCCCCATATTAACGGTGACCTGGCCATCCGCCAGCATACTGAGCTCGATTTTACCGGTGTTGGTCTCGACCTGGATGACGTTTTTACGGGTCAGCCCCTTATCAAGCACGAATCGGGCAAAGCAGCGTGCACCGTTACCACATTGCTCAACTTCGCCGCCATCGGCATTGAATATACGGTAGCGAAAATCAACATCACTGGATTGTGGCGCTTCCACCAACAGTATCTGGTCACAGCCAATGCCCAGATGGCGGTTGGCAATAAAACGGTATTGCTCAGCCGTGAGCTTGACTGATTGCCGGATCGCATCGATAACAACAAAGTCATTTCCCAGGCCATGCATTTTTGTGAAGTTGAGTTGCATCACGCTATTATCCACATATTAGTGTAAAAAGCTTGAATTTAGCCTAAAGTATACTGTCAGATAGTATTATTTTGTCATTAGTCTTACCTGTTATAAGGAAAATAAAATATGAATATGAAATACCCCGCCCTTTTGCTGGCGTTAGCACTCGTGGTAACGGGTTGCGCCAAGGATGAATATGGCAATACCCGACCATTAACCGATGCCGAAAAAGGTGCGATGATTGGCGCGGCCGTGGGCGCAGGCATTGGTCTCACGCAGAAAAAGAAACATGGCAACAAGGCTGTGGTTATTGGCGCGGTAGGTGGTGGCCTGGCGGGTGGTCTGGTGGGTAATTACATGGACAGCCAGCAAAAAGACCTGGAAAAAGTACTCGCTCCGGAAATGGGCAGGGGTGCTATCAGTTTGCAAAAGCTCGAACAGCATCGTTTGCGCATCAGTATGACCAGCGAGACAGCCTTTGATGTCAATTCCAGCCAGATTAAATCAGGCTTTTTCAGCACCATGGATAAAATAGCCACGGTACTGAACAAATATGGCAAGACCGAGTTACTGATTGTCGGTCATACCGACAGTACCGGATCAGACCAGTATAACCAGACCCTGTCAGAACAACGTGCGCAGTCTGTTTATCAATATCTGCAGGGACGCGGTGTTATTCATCAACGCCTGAGCGCCTATGGCAAAGGTGAATCCGAGCCTGTTGCTAGTAATGACACGGCCGGTGGTCGGCAAATGAATCGCCGCGTTGAAATCCTGGTGGTGCCTCTGGTACAGGAGTAGTACTGGCCGCAGGCTAGTCAGCCATCCCGAGCTGCAGGTAATCACGGTAGATACATCGATCCATGACAACAAACAGACCGGCTTGCTGTGCTCGTGCAGCAGCCGGTTCATTGATCACACCATCCTGCAGCCAGATGGCGGCTATGTTCCTGTCAATACAGTCGTCGACAATGGCATCAACATGCTGCGGTGCGCGAAAAACATTCACCAGGTCTATCGTTCCAGGTACTTGCGTGAGTGATGCATAGGCTTGCTCTCCCAGTACTTCACTAATACCTGGCCGGACCGGAACAATCTGATAACCAAAAGATTGCATGGCACTCGCGACGCGACGGCTGGGGCGGCTGGTTTTAGCTGAAATGCCAATCACAGCGATGCGTTGGATGCGGCCAAGTAACTGGCGAATTTCCGCGAGTTCGGGGGGCTGATAGATAGCCGTCATGGCTTTCTGCCATAGATAATCAAATGCCGGTCACTGATGGCCTTGATCTGGCAATAATGCAGCTGGCATTGCATCAGCTGTTGCTGGATTTCGTCGATACGATAAGCGGCGCACAGGGAACGGTAAAAATCATGTTGCAGTATCCTGGGTTCGTTGGCAGCATACTGCTGAACCAATGTCTGCGCCTGTTCGTCGTTAGCGGGGCGCATTAAATCCATTACAAAGAGTCGTGTGCCCCGGCGTGAGTAACGGTTGATAGTATGCCAGAGATCCAGTGGTTTACTTAAGTGATGCAGCAGGCTGTTACTGAAAATTACATCATAACAGGGTCTTGGCATGCAAGCTTCATGGATGAATGCAGTATGGCATTGAATGCGCCCCTGTAATCCCTGCTGTTGATTCAGGCGGTTGGCCATCGAGATCATGTTTGCTGCGGCATCGACTGCATGCACTTCAAATCCACTCAGTGCCTTGACAAAACGACGACTGATATCAGCGGGGCCACAACCAAGCTCCAGTGCATAATCTGCGCTGGCGCGTAATAATTCAGGAAACTGACGCAATAATAAATCGATAAAATATTGATGAGGCTGCTCAAAATCAGCCATGGCATAAGCATGGACCTGGGCGGGGTCGTTCATCAGTTCAGGCTCGGCAATGCGTTTCATTCAATAGTCAGCCTGAGCAAGCGATTCAGGGGAGAACAGACTCGCCAGCCATTAGGTCATCAATGCTTTCGCGTTTGCGGATCACATAGGACTGTGTGCCGTCGATCATGATTTCTGCGGCTCTTGGTCGAGAGTTGTAATTGGAGCTCATACCAAAGCCATAGGCACCGGATGATCTTACTGCCAGCAAATCGCCTTCAGCGATGGCCAGTTCACGATCCTTACCAAGAAAGTCTCCAGTCTCGCAGATCGGCCCAACAACATCATAGTTCAGCCTGGGTGCAGTTGATGTGGCATTAACAGGAATAATTTCCTGCCAGGCAGAGTACAGCGCAGGGCGTATCAGGTCATTCATGGCAGCGTCAACGATGGCAAAACTCTTATGCTCGCCCGGTTTCAGGTATTCCACGCGGGTCAATAACACACCGGCATTACCTACTATCGCACGTCCAGGCTCGATCAGTATCTCAAGTTGTCGGTCACCAAGATGTTGTAAAATAGCGTGTGCATATTCAACGGGCAGTGGTGGAGTTTCATCATGGTAGCGTATGCCCAGTCCGCCACCGATATCCAGATGATGAATGCTGATACCTGCTTTCTCGAGGTCATCGATTAATGCCAGCACACGCGCCAGCGCATCCAGAAACGGGGCGTTATCGGTAAGCTGTGAGCCAATATGGCAATCAACGCCCTGCACATCAATATGTGGCATATGCTGAGCCTGGCGGTATAACTCCATGGCTGCACTGATATCGATGCCAAACTTGTTTTCTTTTAATCCGGTTGAGATATAGGGATGAGTTTTGGCATCAACATCGGGGTTAACGCGGATGGAAACCGGCGCTTTTTGCTGTCGTCGCCCGGCGACCTGATTCAGTCGCTCAAGTTCGGCGGTCGATTCAATGTTGAAGCAACGGATGCCTGCATCCAGTGCCTGTTCGAGTTCATGTTCTGTTTTGCCCACACCGGAAAAAACAATGCGCTCAGCCTTGCCGCCTGCACGTAATACGCGTGCCAGTTCACCACCCGAGACGATATCAAAGCCCGAGCCGAGGCGTGCCATGACATTGAGAACAGCCAGGTTGGAATTAGCCTTGACGGCATAGCAGACCAGGTGGGGATGGTCACCGAATGCCTCGTCAAAGGCACGCCAGTGCTTTTCAATGGTGGCACGCGAATACACATAACAGGGCGTACCGTAATCATGGGCAATTTTACTCAGGCTGAGATCCTCAGCAAACAGCTGATCGTCGCGGTAATTAAAATGATCCATTAGTTTTGCTTCTGTTGTTGCTCGGGATGATAGAGTTCGCCCTTCCTGCCACAGGCAGACATCATAGACGCGGTACCGAGTACAGCGATAACGAGAAACAGTAAATATTTTGCCCAGCAAGCTTTCATTTGATGTATGTCTTCCAGTACCTGAATTAGTCAGAATGGACAATTTTACCCGTGCGACATCAATTCTGCTACTACTTATTCCGGCTGCCCCTGATTCATTGTTAAGAAGGACCAATAAGCCTGGCAAATTCATCGTCGCCTGTGAGATACCCGGGAACCATCAAAGTATCCTTAAGCTTTTCTCATAAATGGTTTAGGATGGCAGTGTGCGACTGAAGACAAACATTTTTTTGTGGGTATTGCTGGCCTCCATCCTGCCGCTGATGCTGCTGGCACTGGGAGCCATAACCTATAGCGAAAAACAATACCTGAAAGAAGTCAGTCGTGAAGTGAATGCCAGTTTAAATAACATCGTTTCGGAGCTGGACCGTCGGCTTTATTATGAGCGCCAGATGATTCTGTCATTGGCGAACAGCGCCACCATGAAACAGTACTTGCCGGTCCTGAAAAGTGTGACCAGTGGTGACTTGCACCAGAATTACTTTCAATTATCTAATCGCCTGGAAAATTTTCTCTCGAATTTTCAGGGAGTCGTACCCGGGTTTAAGTTAATCCGTGTGCTGGACAGTGAAGGAAATACCTTGATCAAGGTACGCTTTGGCGTGGGTATTGTCGGTTCAGATGAAGGTATAGAAAGTACACCCTATGCAGAAGAACAACTGTATGATGCGGATTTTTCACGCCAATTAACCGAATTACCTGATTCAGACCTGAGTTTTCTGCTGTTGCCACAAAGCCGCTGGGAAGTCGATGAGGATTTACGTGGCCCGGTCATGCTGGATGCCGTGTACCCGCTGATGCTGGACAATCACAGGGCAGGCTACCTGATGGTCAGCTTTAGCGGCGAACTGGTTGACAAGATTCTCGATGTGGTGCCGCGGTTGCATAATGGCAAGCTATTACTCGCCGAGATCAATCCGGATATTCGCGATCGCGATGGCATGCTGCTTTATGATGATATCCAGGGGCTACGATTGACTGAAACTCAAAATTCGCCACTTTATTTACGCGTTCATGAAGGTGGATTATTATGGGCAAACGTACAAAACAAACCGGATGGACAGTTCGAAAGTGATGCGGGTCAATCGATGACCTATTTTCTGGATTATCTACCCTACCCTAACCAGCTTGCTACCTGGGTGCTGGCAGCGCGAGTGGACAGGCAAACGCTGGTGGCCCCCTTTGATCAGATACGCTGGGCCATCCTGGCATTGGTGGTAGTGGCTGTTGCCATTAGCATGATACTGGCCAATATCGGGGCGAGAAATATTACCCGGCCGATTAATCAGCTGGCCTCAATCCTGAAAAGATACGCCGATGGCGATCATCGTACGCGTGTGAAGATAGGGGGCGCGAACGAAATCCAGCAAATGGAGTCATCGTTTAACTACATGGCAGATACGCTCGAGCATGCAAGAGAAGAACGTGATCGCGCGCAAGGCATGATGCTGCAAAGTGCAAAACTGGCGAGTATTGGCGAAATGGCCGCAGGCATAGGCCATGAAATCAATAACCCCCTGAATAATATCCTGTCACTGGTGAAGCTGATGAAGCGCGATTTGAACGCTGAGAATAGCAGATTGCTGGATGATGTGGAGTCATTGCGGGAAGAAGCCTTGAGAGCATCCGAAATCGTCAAAGGAATTTTGAATTTTGCCAGGCAGGTCCCGCCGCAATATACACACTTTAATGCTATGGATTGGCTGCAGGAAACGCGTCAACTGGTACAGCAGGCTGCCAGGGCCAAACATATTGAATGTGAGCTGATTGCCGATAGTGATACGCTTATTCAAGGTGACCGATTGCAGTTGCAGCAAGTGCTGGTTAATCTATTACTCAATGCTATTCAGGACAGTGGCAGGGATTCAGAAATAATCATCAGTTTTTATGAGCGAGAGGGTTATCAGTATCTGCAAGTGGAAGATCACGGCAAAGGTATTCCTGAACAAGATCTGGAGCGCATATACGATCCATTTTTCAGTACCAAGGAAGTCGGTGAAGGCAGTGGGCTGGGCCTGTCGATCAGCCTGGGTATCGTCGAGAGGCATGGAGGCCAGCTAAATATTGAAAATAATTCTGATGGCGGTGTCACGGCTACCGTTGTACTGCCAATGACTCATGCAGAGAATAAAAAAGAGCAACAATAATAATATGAAAACGCATCCCCTAATACTGTATGTTGATGATGATTTGAAAGCGGGTGAATTGATGTTGCGCTTTTGTGAAGACCTTCCTTATGGTTGTCGTGTATTTACAAACCCGCAACAGGCTCTCGAGTATTTCATTGAAACAGGCGCCGATATTATTATCAGCGATTTGCGTATGCCGCATTTAAGCGGCATAGAATTACTGTCCAGGATAAGAGAGCACAACACCGAAATCCCGGTGATTATAACCACCGCCTACTCTACGGTTGATGATGCTATCGAAGCCTTGCGCCTGGGTGCTGCCGACTTTATCAAAAAACCTTTCGATATGGATGAGTTGATGTTGCTGGTGGGAAAAACACTGGAAACATCGCATTTGCGCCAGGAAAATAAATTA
>Ga0316205_10001537_pt1 | contig 28219 bp, 27 predicted proteins | sample 3monthpyrite_MG_FD_204941 | JGI IMG/M metagenome (GOLD analysis project Ga0316205, IMG submission 204941) | Microbial mat bacterial communities from mineral coupon in-situ incubated in ocean water Damariscotta River, Maine, United States -... | ecosystem: Environmental > Aquatic > Marine >...
TTGTGGTTTCTAAAAGCCTAACCGCTTCGCGTTTAAATTCTTTACTAAATGTTTGTCGTTGTTTCATCGTACACTCCTAGAGGTATTATCCTCTTATCTAGGTGTACGGAAAAGCGGGAGTATCCTAGTCCGACCCGATGAATCTTAAGCTAAGGCCATTACTTGATAATACGATAACACGGTACATACTTAGTACCGGGCAACTTCATTCGATGTTGTTCAACAAAAGAAGCAAGCAATGAATCTACTGGTTCCATAATACTGGCATCACCTCGTATCTCAAATAATCCGTGCTCTTCAACTGCGCGAATCCCATCATCTTTTACATTACCAGCAACAATGCCTGAAAAAGCTCGCCGCAGATTAGCGGCTAATGTATGGCTAGGCTGGTTTTTATGAAGTTCAAGATTGCGCATATTTTCATGAGTCGGATCAAATGGTCGTTGAAAGTCCTGCTCAATTTTAAGCAACCAATTAAAATAATAGGCGTCATTATTATCTCTACGAAAATCACGTACCTTTGTCATGCCTTCACTCATCTCGCGTGCCACGCGCGCAGGATCATTAATAATCACTGTGTAACGTTGTTGTGCTTCAATACCTAGAGTGTCTGCAATAAACTGATTAATACCAATAAAAAATTCTTCTGCACTTTCAGGGCCGGTGAGTATAAGCGGAAAAGGAATATCCTTATTACTGGGGTGTAACAAAATACCCAACAGGTAAAGAATTTCTTCTGTTGTTCCTGCGCCTCCTGGGAATACAACAATGCCATGTCCTGTTCGCACAAAGGCTTCAAGTCGTTTTTCAATATCTGGCATAATAACCAAATCATTTACAATAGGGTTTGGTGATTCAGCAGCGATAATACCGGGTTCAGAAATACCGAGGTACTGGCCGTTATTAATACGTTGTTTAGAATGGCCGATGGTTGCGCCTTTCATTGGCCCTTTCATCGCACCGGGCCCACACCCAGTACAAATATCTAAACCACGTAAGCCCATCTCATGGCCAACTTCTTTTGTGTAATCATACTCATTACGTTTAATAGAGTGCCCACCCCAGCAAACAACTAGATTCGGATTAATGCTAGGACGCAGAATATTAGTATTACGCAGTATGTGAAAAACAGCATTAGTAATACCACCAGAAGTATTGAGATCAAATTTCGGATTATCATTTATCTCATCACTAACATAAATTACATCTCGCAGTACTGCGAACAGATGTTCATTAATGCCCTTAATCATTTTGCCATCAACAAAAGCATTGGCTGGCGCATTCTTTACTTCTAATTTAATACCACGGGCTTGTTGCAGTACTTGGATATCGAATGATTTGTAACGTTCAAGTAATTGCTTTCCATCATCCATTTTGTTGCCACAATTCAACACCGCTAACGAACAATTGCGGAAAATATTGTATAGGCCACCCTGGCTGGTATCGAGTAGTTTACTAACTTCGATTTTTGACAATACATCCAATCGACCTTCTGGTGAAATACGTGCATCAATAACTGCTGGTTTCATGTGATTCCTTTTTATGACCAAATATTATAAATCTGAACTTGTTAAAATAAATTAGAAGAAGTAACTCATTATTTTTTCTTTCGCATTTTATACTTCATTTCTTTGCGTCGCTGACTAATAGCCTGCATATTCGAACCAATATGTTCTTCGCCACGTGCTTTAGCTAACTGTACCTGCAATTCACGTTGTTTAAATCGTTCACGTTGAAGATCTGTCTTTTTGTCGTAACAATGATGACAACTGACACCTTGAAGATACTTCGCACTCCTCTTGTCATCTTCAGTAATCGGTAATCGACAAGCATGGCACTGATCGTACTGCCCCTTTTCAAGCCCATGCGTTACACTAACACGGTTATCAAAAACAAAACATTCGCCATCCCATAGTGACTCTTGCTCTGGTACTTTTTCCAAATACTTCAATATACCACCTTGTAAATGATAGACTTCATCAAAGCCCTGCTCTTTTAAATACGCAGTGGATTTTTCACATCGAATTCCGCCAGTACAAAACATCGCTACTTTTTTATGCTTAGCTGGATCCATATTCTCTTTTACATAATCGGGAAACTCACGAAAGGTTTCTGTATTCGGATTAACGGCATTTTTAAATGTACCAATGCCAACCTCATACTCATTACGAGTATCAATTACGGTCACATCAGGGTCAGAAATTAACGCATTCCAATCTTCTGGTTTAACATACGTACCCACCACATGTGTCGGGTCGATACCCTCTACGCCCATGGTTACAATTTCTTTTTTTAATTTAACGCGAGTACGATAAAACGGCATTTCGTCATCATACGAAACTTTTTGTCGAACATCAGCCAGGCGACTATCTAACTTAAGCCAGTTCAACAAGGTATCGATAGATTCCTGTGAACCTGCAACGGTACCATTTATACCTTCACGTGCTAACAACAGTGTACCTTTAATGTTGTTTTTTAACATTAAATCCAGTAATGGCTGACGCAGAGCAACGTAATCTTCCAGAATAACAAAGTGATAGAGTGCGGAAATAACAACGCTAGATGTAATCTTCGACGTAATATTAGACATAATATAAATCCTGTTCAGCTTGCTGGAACGTAAATCCAGTGCATGTTTATCGTGAATATTTCAAGGCCGGAAATTATAGCAAATAACCCCAAAATTTGATGCATAATATATCGCAGGATCTATGGAGTACGAAGGGTGTAACCCAGTTAATTATTGTAATGTCTCCCCTTCTTTTCGTTCGGTATTCACTAATGAGCCATGATGCTCGCTGAGCAACCATCCGTTATCAAATCTTTGGTAAATATTTGTCGCAGCCACAATAGCCGTAACACGGTTATCATTTAATATTTCTTCAATGACAACATGAGTAACGAGCTCATCAGTCATTCGTTTATTTTTAACACTGTACCGAATATCCATATGTGCAGCACCTTCAAGAATATGTTGCCAGCTGCGCATTACAGCGTCATATCCCGTAATGACTCCAGTGCCTGGATGTATACAAACTACATTTTCGTCAGCCCATATTGCCGCCATAACATCAATATCACAGTGCATGAAAGCTTCATAAAAAATAATTTCGACTTCATCCGCTGTTTGTATATTTATCTTTGATCGTTTCATTTAAGTCTCGAATTTATTGCACACTATTCTTTTATTTAAAGTTCGTAAAATTCCGATAGTACAATGGAAAGACTTCATTCTCAAGGTGAGAACGGTAACGACCTGTGTTGCTTCAAGGTAAAAAGTTTTATTCAGTTAGTGAAGGGAGTATCGCTTTTAAAGTTTCAAAACAATCTTTATCAATTGCAGTCCCTACTTCACCTTCCATTATTTGTAGAGATTTTTCTATTGGAATTGGACCACGGTAAGGTCTATCAGCAGTAATAGCATCGAATATATCCGCTACTGTTATTATTCGTGTTTCAAGTTGTATTTGATCTGCACTTATACCATAAGGATAACCTTTTCCATCAAGGCGTTCATGGTGAGCACCTGCTACTATGGACAATTCTGAAAACGGTGCGAGGTGTTCCAGTATTTCAATCGTGTAACGTGCATGATTTTTAACCTCATTCCATTCGTCATCCGTTAATTTATCTGGTTTATCTAAAATAGCATTACTAACACCTAGCTTACCAATATCATGTAGTAATGCACCACGACGTAGCCAACGGCATCTTTTTTCATCAAGCCCCATATTGATAGCAATAGAATAACTATATAAAGCAACCCGGCTACTGTGGTTGTAAGTAAAAGGACTTTTTGAGTCGACAACCATACCAAATGCTTCAGTAATGTTATCTAATTGTACTTCATTGACATAAACAACCCGACCTTCTGGTTCAAGTTGCAGGATAGTTTTGTCAATATCGGAGGCTGAAAGTTCTTTCCAAAAATCAACATCTTTCGTCAGAGACTTAACAATATTAACCAAATCCGGGGAAAACCAACTACCACTTCGTTCAGAAACTTCATCAAAAACCGCTTGTTGCCCACCTAGAGAAAAGTACACATCAACGACTTGTGAGAGCAGTGCAATTTGTGAATGAATAGGAATCGTATTCCCTTTAATTTGAAATGGTTTACCTTTACCATTCCAGTGCTCGTCCAGATAGCGAATTCCATTTGCAATATTTTCATTAAAGCCTAGCTTGCGTGCAATGTCGGCACCACGTTCGCAGCGCGTAGAAATTAAATCATTTGTTAACTCATCACCGTTGGTTGCTAATACGAATAACTTTTTCAATCGCGAACCAAGACTCTCGCCAACACCAGCATGTTCAAAAACAAATCGAATAATATCTGTCGTATTTTGTCCATTAACCAATTTGAAATCGGTTTTGATAGACCGATCATCTCCACCGTACAACTCGCATAATCGCGCGGCATTACTACTACAGCCTGCATCTTTTAGTAATAAAGTGTAATAAAGCTCCCACATAACCTCTTCATCAAGTTCCAATTTTCGGCCAATGTGCATGCCTATCCAACAACAGCGAATGCAATGTCCAGCAGGTTGCCCCTCAGTTAGATCTAACGCATAACTAAATGCACTAATAACCTCAGACATTAGTAACTTATTGTTATCATTAAAGAAAGGTTCTTGCTTATGAAGTGTGGTTTTTTGATTCATGTAGGTGTATCCCCGTTACTATGACTAGTATCGTCAAAAATACACCAAACTTTAGTATAAGACACTACAACTGCGTTTTGATAATTGCCATGTTGAATGGCGGTAGTTTTAGATAAAAATAAACGAGAAAAATTTTAAATCGCTATTGATTATTAATAAACTAATAATTAGCTGCAACCTCAGACTCAACCAACTGCTGAAGTTGCTGATAACCAAAATGCACTAGCGGTTTTCCATTAACAAAAAATCCAGGAGTTTTATTAACGTTAAGCTGTTGCGCATCTTGCATATCCTGCTTAACGCGTCTCGCAATCTCAGTACTTTGCATATCTTTATTTAACTTCTCCATATCCAGACCGAGCCCACCAAGTTGTAGCCAAAATTTATCTGGTTTTGAAACGTGGTGTTCTATCCATGCATCTCTCGTCTGGTAAGCCCGTTCAAGCGTTTCTTGAAAACGATTTTGTAAACGTGCTGCTTCAAAAATACTGACGATAACATCTGAATGTTGGTGTAATGGCAAATACCGTAAAACCAAATTAACTTTACCTGGATTATCCTTCATCAATTTTTTAACAAAAGGATAGAAAGCACTGCATGTGCCACAAGCTGGATCAAAGAATTCAACAATCGTTACCTTCGCATCAGCTGGCCCCATTATTGGCGAGTAATCACGCTGAATATACTCAACGTTATCCAATGTAGCATTGTTTAGTGCTTTATCTTTCTTATTGTTATAGATGGTCGCAGCCATTATAAAAAGCAAGATGAACAACATCGCAGTAGCGATAATAGTTATATTTTTTTTCATTGATAAAACCTTTTTCGATAAATAAGTAAAAGCATAATAATGGCACTATAAGCAAAAATAGAAAGCATTGGAATGGTAACAAACCCCATTAGTTCCAGATTAATTTCTGCACAGGACAAGTCTTTACTACATGGTTGAAGAGATTCTGGAATAAAACCTGAATAGACTAAATAGTGATAGATTGCGAAGCCCAAACCAATAACAGCTAGTGGTAAAGTATATCGTACCACTGAATGATCCACTTTATTTTTCTGGGGGAAAAGCGCGACTAAAAACAACACTGCTAATGGATAGATAAAAATACGTTGCCACCAGCAAAGAACGCAAGGTTTTAAACCCATAACTTCACTAAAGAACAAGCTACCAAATAAAGCTGCCATCGCAATTAGCCAGCAGATGAAAATTAACCCCCATCCCTGCTGACTCGCTGTTTTTATAGAATCTTGTATCATAATAATTCAGCGCCTATCGTTAAAAAACCTTAAATTCCTCGGCTATACTGGGCGTTAGTTGAAGGTTGTATGTTTTGTTTAAGAACTTTTATCGAATCATCACAACCATTAATAACGCTTTCAAAGTGCTTAACAACTTCTAATTTAGATATGCCCGTTTGGGTATTCGTTTTTACATCTCTTAAATCAATAAAGTAATCAGAGAACATGTTAGGAATATCAGAAACGATATCGGTATTTAAATAATTAGTCTCATTATACACCGTATGATAGCCGCCCTTCTCTTTATCAATAAAATAAGAGATATCTTTTAAGTTGGTAATTGATGAAGATTTCTCACAACGCTGAATACATTTGTCATCCACTATATTTTTCTTACAGCCAGAAACTTGATGGAACATACATGCGATTGTGGTCATTAATACAATCGGATGAGAAATACTGTAAGTAAGCTTAAAGTCATTAGGTTTGTGTATTTTCTTAATCTGATTTTTGCTTATCTCATTTGAGATAAAAGCACCTTCACAGTTAAAATTTTCTTTTAAGCATAATAGGCTATAGGAATTCACCAAATTCATATAAGGCCCTGCAGTCCAAGGAATTTTAAGTTCATATGCAGCGAAAGCAATGCCTGTATTATTTGTGACAATGCGTTCAGGTTTAACTTGTTCTAGCAACTTAACCGCTGCTCGATAATTATCACCTATTAAAACAGCAGGGAACCAAGGGATTAGTCTTTTGTTATTTTCAAATAAGTCCACAAACTTAGAGAGTTTTTCATTAAAGTGATTCGGTATTTGAAAGTAAATGCTGGCATTAGTATTTTCGCAAAGTGCTAAATCATCTTCCGATGATATTAATAACGATAAAGAGGGATTGATTTTTTCTTCTCTGTTTAACGCATATTCTTGATTTTCATCTTTTGACGCCTCAACCTTACTGAATTCAATCTGACTAAATTCAATTGGTTTAACAACCGCTTTCCCACCATTTAATAACGATATTACTTTATTTCTTATAACATTAAGTTCTTTAAATGGGATGACTACATTATTATGTAAATCATCTACACTTAATGTTTCTATAAAATATTCTGTATCGTTTATAGACTTAAACCTTTTTAAGAGTAACGCTTTATCTATACAAGTAGACTTACTATTATCTGCATCTACCATCACTAACTTACTTGTAGATGTCACTGTAAAAGATGTTTCTGGCGTTTCAATAGAAAGGCTCAAAGGAGTTCCTGCACCCCCTGAACAATGTATGTTTAATGGTGCCTTGTTGATATCCAACCGATCGATGCGTTGTTTAACCTGCGAAACGATGTCGTCTTTTATTCCAGAAAGTTCTTTCTTAACGATGGACAATTGTTCATCATTGATTTTATCTTTAGCATCAATACCAAACTTTACTTCAGCACGATATATGGGTGAATGGTCACGTGGATTATCGATAAAAATATTGCGACTAACATCACCGTTTAAAAATGAACTTGAAAAATCTCGATTAAAGACTTTACGAAGATTATTATCATCGCCTTCTAATGTTTCTTGAGCAAAAAAACTATCCAATTGTTTACGCCATGTTTCAACCACAGTATGAACATAATGGTATTTTTTTATTCGTCCTTCAATTTTAACTGAATCGACTTGTGCATTGGCGAGTGCGCCAATATCTGTAAATGCGGAATTATCTTTGATGTTAAGCGGGAATTTTTTACCTTCTGCTGTTGTTAAATATTCGTCTCGACAAGGTTGACTACATTGACCACGATTACCCGAGTTACCCCCCGTTACAGAACTCATATAACAAAGCCCTGAAAAAGAGATGCAATTTGAGCCATGTACAAACACTTCTGTTAACACATCGTTTTCATGGGCAACCGTGCTTAACGCAGTTATTTCGCTTAACGTTAACTCGCGAGATAAGTTAACCCGCGTTGCGTTAAGTTTACTTAAAAATTTAATTTGCCCGGCATTGTGTGTCGTCATTTGAGTCGACGCATGAATGTTAAGCGTAGGAAAATATTTATTAATTAAATAAAATACACCTAAATCTTGAATGATAATGCCATCGAGCGTGGTATTAACGAGTTTATTTAACAACCCAACAAGCGCTGGAATTTCCCTTTCAACAATAATGATATTAAGCGTTAAAAAAACCTCACAATGATGCTTATGAGCCAACCTTAAAAGGCCAGGGAGATCGTCAAGCGAGATATTCTTCGCCTGACTTCGGGCATTAAATTTGTCTAAACCACAATATACTGCATTGGCACCCGCAAGAATGGCCGCTTTTATTGAGTCAATGTCTCCACCAGGTGCCAATAATTCAATATCTTTCATCATGGCGAAGATTATACTAAATTATGGGCTCAGTTGCCGTTTTATAGTGTGTTTAAACGGATTAAAGACTCGAGTATTTTAGGATAATGCTGGTATACAGAGCATTTTTCAAGCTACTATTTCTATGTAACGTGATCCCCTTGCATGATTACGTTATTATAATTTCACAATCAAAATATGGCCTCTTAGACCAATGTCACACCCGATACTTTATTCGTTACGCCAATGTCCTTATGCAATGCGAGCAAGGATTGGATTATTATTGGCAAAGCAACCTGTTGTCTTGCGCGATATTGTTATGACAAATATCCCCACTGAAATGTTAACCGTATCCCCTAAAGGAACGGTTCCGGTTTTAGTGTTGACTGATTCGTCAGTTATAGAGGAAAGTCTTGATATTATGCTATGGGCATTACAACAAAATGACCCAGATAATTTACTATACAGTCATGAATGTGAAGCGTTAGACAATATGCTTACATTAATAAAACGCTGTGATAGTGAATTTGTTGACGCATTAAAAAAATATAAAGCAGCGTCTCGTTATCACGACAGTAATATCCTGTCTTATCGGCAGCAATGTGAAATCTTTATTAACAATCTTGAAGAGAGTTTAACAAAACATCATTTTATAATGGGAGATTCTGCCAGTTTAGTCGACTTTGCCATTTTGCCATTTATTAGACAGTTCTCAAATGTAGATAAAAAATGCTTCAAACAATCCCCTTACCCTAGGCTTCAACACTGGCTTGAAAACCATTATCAAAATCCACTATTCGCCAGAGCGATGACTAAATATCCGCAATGGTTAGATTCCAAAGAGGTTGTTATTTTTGGAAGTGAATAACTATTCAGTCTCGATCTAGTGGCGTCTTTTTTTAATTTTTAGATCACTTTGTTTAAATTCTAACCCATCTTCAACATTGGAAACGACACCCTTTGACTCTTTACGAATTGCATTAACCATTTTATTAAAACGCCAAATTATCTTTGAATAGGTTTTATTGAGTGCACGCTTTTCATCATTATCTTTTGTTAACCGATACACAACATTATTAAGTTCTCGATATTGCGTATTAAGTGCTTCAGCATCTCCAACACGTGAGAGTAATTTAACTAATAAAAAACGCTCACCATCTGAATTTGATTCTTGACGCATTAATTCAATAAGACGTTTTCTTTTTCTAGCGTTAGTTTCGAGAATGGGGCTGACAATCGGCTTTATGTGTCCACGATGATTAACATATAACAGTCCCCAACGTTCGGGTAACTCTTCTGGCTTAATCACGCCTTCTGGACACAAATAATAACGCCAATTCCCTAAACCTTTGACGACACCATTTCGATGTGCTTTTTTAGCATCCACAAGAAAGTCACTACGGCTCACCTTTACTTCAACAATAACTGAACCATCATTTTTACCTGTCGCTCTAAAACCAATTGCATCCGGTATTTCATCAGACCAACCACTACGACATTCAGAAACAGCGATCTGACACCCAGGGCCATTTTGACTTTGCGATCGTTTTAACCATCTAACGGCAAGTTCAGTAAGTTCTTTATGCGTGTAGTTCACGTATCTAGTATCCAAAAATTTTATATCAATTACATCAGGAGATATTAAGTTTTATATTTTAAAGAATTTTTTAATACACTAATAATTCTAATTATTGTAGTTATTAGGATGCTGGGCAGTATCATTGATCATTCAGTGTTATCAAATCATACAGGCTTATTTTTTAACCATAGACTAATGACAATCGTTGATAATGCAAGTGTATATACAATCATTGCTCCAGCAGGCATATCCAATAAGGCGGCTAAAAGTAAACCAATAAGATAACCGGTTATTCCTGTAAGGTAACCCCAACGCAAGCTATGTGTTCGCCTTAATCGAGTTGCCAATGCTGGCAAAATTAAACTGGCAAAAACAAGATAAACGCCCACCAGTTGTACCGAAGCAGTAATAGCCACTGCGAATAATAAATAAAATTGAATTGACGATTGTTTTTTGTTAAATGCAAACCAGATAAACAGAACACAAGCATAGACAATGGCAACAGGTATTAACTGTTCATAACTAACCCAAAGAATTTGCCCAACCAAGAGTTCTTTTAATTGTTCTCCACCATGTGGATTACTGGCTAGAAATAAAATACCACCACTGGAAGCAAGAATAAACATAATTCCGATTAATGCTTCTTGTATTTCAGGCCAGCGTTTTTCTGTAGCATGTAAAATTAACACACCGAGTATTGCTGTAGTTAATGCAATCAGTTGAACTTGCCAACTAGTCGGTTCCCACTGAAAACTATGCACGGCAATCAACCCAAGCCCGGCAAATTGTGCTACGGCCAAATCAAGAAAAATAATACCACGAGCCAGTACACGTTGCCCCAAGGGAACATGTGTAGAAGTAACCAATAATCCAGCAAGGAATGCCGGACCAAGAATACTCATATCAAGGGACGACCAGTTCATTTTAATCCACCAAGCAATCTCTTAATGGTGATATCAAACAAGCTAAACAGATCATCAACCCCTTCTGCACCACCAATAGTGTAAGGTAATTCTATTGCCGTTAACCCTGTCATCTGAGCAAGTCGTTTTGCTGCTCGCGGACTTTGATAGGCTGTATATACGGCCATGCTTGCAGGTGATTTTTTAAGTGCTTGTTTCAAATTGACCAGATGCCTTACCGTTGTCGGCAAGCCAGGTTTAGGTTCCAACGCACCAGCGATTTTAATGTCTAACCAGTTAAATAAATAGACCCAGTCCTTATGATGTACTACAACTCGTTTTCCTTTTAATGGTATTGCTAATTGTTGCCATTGACTTATCGCTTTTTGCCAACGTTGATCAAAATCATTCTGACGATGTTGATAAAACCTAACCCCTTCTGGATCAAGTTGTTGCATTCGTTCAGTTAATTTAATGGCAATCTTTGCGATCCGTCGTGGGTCCAGATGTACGTGCGGGTTACCTCCTGCATGTACGTCACCCATGCTTCTATCAACAGTTACCGGTATATCTAAACGCTGAACAAAAGCTGATGCTTCAAAATATCCCGTTTTACCCGGTAATACATTGGCATTGCCCGCCTGGCGTAATAACAAAGGTAACCAACCCGTTTCAAGTTCGGCACCACTACATATCACCAAATCCGCTCGGCGAACTTTGGCAATCAAACTTGGGCGAGCTTCGATGTGATGAGGATCTTGAAATGCAGTCGTGGCGGAATACGTTGTTACCCGTTTCCCACCAATTTCATCAACAAGTGCTTTCCATTCTGGTTCACACGCAAACACGTTGAGTGCAGCATGCACGGGGTATGCTGCAAACATCAGGCTGAAAATTAAAACAAAAGTTTTTAATATTTTCATATTTTTCTTCCCTAAAATTTATGAGCGCCATGTGAACCAAGACTCATGGTGTATTGCAGCAAAAGTTGAGTATCGGAATCACTATACGAATCGTCTTGTGAAAGTTGTAGTCGAATGCGACTAAACTCACTACGGGAATAATCAATCATGATCGTTGAGCGACTCGGAGTATGGCCATTTGTCACCAACCCTGCTTCACCCAGTACATCTGCATCCGAACCATTATTTCTGGAGCCCAATTTATCGTAGCGCAAACCAACACGCCAACGTGGCATAAACTTATACACGGCCTGCGTATACCAACCGTGTTGCTTACCCTTATAAGTTGTTGTTTCAAGTGGGCTACTACCCACCATATCGACTCGGCCATCTTCTTTGCGCTCAAAATACTCAGCCTGTATTTTTAAACTTTGTTCACGCGCATTACCATTCGGTGACCACTTCCATACAAAATCAATTCCGGTAACTTTGCTTGAACCATAAAAGGTCGCTATTTCTGTTGCCGTGCTACCACCATGTGCATGTACACCCGCTTGACGCCCGGATACATCAGCCTTCCAGTGCGACAACCCAACTTGCCAGCTATTGCTGGTTCCTACATCTCCACCTACTTTCACAAAATATGCTTCAGCCCCCAGTCCACCATCGGTGGAACCGGCAGCAGGGTAACGCCCACCACGCAAAATTTCCGTCCCTAATTTTAAATACAGGTCGGTAGGCGCGACCCAACTGGCTTGAATGCCATCATCAATAATTTGATCGCCAAATAGTCCACGATAAACCAATGGTGCATCAACAAAATCCCAAGCATGCCCGTGCTGATTATTGAGATAACCAATATCAGAATAGAAACGCCCCGCTTTCACTGTTAACCCATAGTCCAGTCCGAGTGTTTCAATATAGGCTTCTTCCAGTTCGGTGACGGTTGAGTTATTTTCATCGGTAATTGCGGTTGTGAATTTACCGTAAAACATATCGTCGATATTCGAGCTGATTATTAGTTCATTATGCCCCAAATAAAGACCCGTTTCTCCACGACCTGCTTCACCACCCAGCATAAAACCGGGTAAAGCATAACTGCTTGTATTTGAATAACTACCATAACGACCATCAAGGATAAGACTAATATCAGGATTAAACCCTGTTTTAGCAGTAGCGACTTGTGCAGCCCCCATTAAAAAAATACAAGATATAATTGGGATATGTTTCCCGTAAAACATTTTTTTAGTTTGCATAAGATATTCTCCAATTCATATAGGTGCATACTGGTTTCCAGTTATGCACCAAAAAATAAAATTTTATTATTTTTTATAGAACAGAGTTTATGGGTGGAGCACGAGCATGATAATAGCGGGATGTTTGTAAAGTAAGCGGGTGTTTGGTAACTGATATATTCAGGTAGTGGGTAAAGTATTGCAGATTAAGAGACGAACTTGATATAAGTACATCATCATGTGAATGGGAAACAAGACAGAGTTCACAAATAGATCCATCATCATGTTCCTCATAGGCATGCGACTCCAATCCCCATTGTGATAAGAGGAAAATGACAATATAACTTGAGAGCAGCAGACGCTTCATGACAAAAATTATACTCTAACTAATTCTTTTAGGAAGTATTTTCAAAAATGAGATCATAACACAGTTTTTCTAATATTAGAGGAATCTGAGTTCTGACCACATTTGTTTTATTTAGTTTAACTCTTTAGTATTAGATTTCTCGTAACAAGCATCACAAAGTTTATCTTCATATTCAAGTTCTTCGTGTTCTGGAATTGTTTGAATACCACACTCTGGGCAGTTCACTAACTCTACTTCTGACATAAATCACCTTCTACTCGTTATGTGTTTCCCTATTAGTGTTAGGGTGGAGATATGCTACTGCGATCTCCTGCGCTATTTGCCTGACATTGGTTGCTATATGCTAACGTTTCCCTGTCGGACTTACTAATAATTAACTTTACATTAATTCCATTAAATTAATCTATTGATTATACTATATAGTATAGGATAACAATTTTGTGTACAAATTTCCCGCATTCCTGACTACGTATTATATGCGACTGATTTATTTACTCATTATGAGCTGGTCTGAATTTAAAATTACATATAAAGAGAATTATTGTGCAAATACTTATACATCGACAACATCTAACCAATAAATCAAAATTTTGCCATATTGAAATTATACAAGATGACGATATCTTTATTTTTTCTGTTACCAAAGGTGATTTAATAAGCAGCCCTGCACCTAAAGAAGCTACTTGCAAGACTCTTCAACAAGCAAAATCTAAAGCACGTGCACTCGTTATTCAATGCAAAGGAAAAGGATATACGTTAACTGAGGACGAAACTGATATCGAAGAAGACATCGAAGACAATCCTATCGTTGATGAAGACAAACCAGCAGCACCACCTAAACTAAGATTGGTTTAACATTAAGGGGTCGCTGATAAATCTAAAGTATTCGTATTTATCTGCACTCCTTTTATTTTTACTTCACTGATGAAGGGCTAAATCACAATGGAATTGCCACATAAAGAACCGCTGCAAAAAGCCCAGTCGATTAATCTCGATAAAAGCATGTATGGTTCGATCGCTGAAATCGGTGCTGGACAGGAAACGGGTCGTTGGTTTTATCGTGCAGGCGGTGCCGCCGGTAGTATAGCAAAAACGATATCTGCTTATGATATGACCTTTTCGGATGCAATCTATGGTTCGAGTCCGCGTTATGTTAGTCGTGATCGACTGGATTCCATGCTGCAACATGAATATAAGTTGCTGCTTGAACGTCTGGACAATCAACGAGGTGACACAACTCGATTTTTCGCCTTTGCGAATACCGTAGCTGCACGGAGTTATTCTTATAAAACAGATGGACACGGCTGGCTCGGTATACGTTTTCAAATAGCGCCGCGCGAAGCTTTCTCGCAAATCGATTTACATGTCAATTTGCATGGCCAGAAAAATCTACAGGATCAGGAAACGCTCGGTATTCTTGGTGTTAACCTGATCTATGCTGCTTTACATGCATATCAAACTCCAGAAACGCTTTTACTCAGTTTGATGGATGGGCTAAATAATGACATGTGTGAAATTGATATGATCGATTTCTCCGGCCCCGGCTTTGAAAACGTCGACAATCGCGTTATGGCATTGCGTCTGGTTGAAAATGGCATGTGTCAGGCCGCCATGTTTACTGCAGATGGCAACATTGTACAAATCGCTGAGCAGTTATGGAAAAAAGCCGTAATTGTTGAACGCAGCCGGTTCCGACCACCTACCTTGTTTACCATCAACTTGCTTGACTGTGCACGCGATGCCTTTCTGGCAGATAAAAATTTGCAACAAAATGATTTGCTTGAGATCTCTGAGATAACCTTGAACAATCTAAAAGATGGACCGAATATTGATGTTAACGATTATTTAAGTCGCGTAGAACTTTTGTGTGCAATGGGTAAGAACGTATTGATTTCGAATTATGGTGAGTACTATCGACTTGCACAGTTCTTGTTCCGTTATTCCAAACACCCAATAGCTCTGGCAATGGGTGCCGAGTCAGTAAAGGAAATTTTCACTGAAAAATATTACGCAAACTTACCCGGCGGCATTCTCGAATCCTTCGGTCGATTGTTTAAGAATGATTTATGTTTGTATGTCTCGCCAGCGCTGGATGCTGAAGGTAAGTTAATAAATCTGGAAAACTTGGAAGTCGCCGATAATCTACAACATTTATTTAAGCACCTGGTTGAAAATGGCTATCTACGCCCATTGAATTCGATCAACCAAGATTACCTTACAATCTATTCTCACGAAATCATCTCACTGATCCAACAACAAGCATCGGGGTGGGAGGACAAATGCCCTCAGAAGGTTGCCGAGTTAATCAAGGCGCATCATCTGTTTCAAAAATAAATAGAGCCCCCCTTTTATTAGCTATAAAGCGTGATAAAAAGTACTCAATTAGTTAGCTTTATCAGATCCATTTGTTGATGATAACTCATGATTTCTCATCGCGTCATTCTCAATAAGTACACGTTCCAGTACAAGTCGCCAAACATCATCGTCTTCTTTCTCCAACGACATCTCGACGATCTGTTCATTCAATGTGCCATCCGTCCCCACCACTGCTTCAAAAACGGTGAAAATAATCTGAGTCTCCGTTGCACTAACCAGGTTAAACCCCTTATAAGCAATGCTTTTAATCATGGCATTTTCAAACTGGTGTCTACACTGCTTAAACCATATATCGTAATCAATGTTCTCAAACCCGGGAACTCCCTGGAGGTTAATGCGTTTTGAAATCATGCCCATATGTTCCTTCAGATCTTTTTGCTCCGCACTTTTTGCTGCTTGAGTTAACCACTCCTCAGCAATTTGTTGAGCGCCTTCGTCTAACATAATAACTCCAATTTTTTATTGTGATAATGCCAGTCAAACTGACGCCTTACAGCACACTTATTAATGAGACCGTGCATGCTAACAACAAACCAGAAATCGATCTAATTAAAGATAACCGGTAATGGAGAATTATACTCTCTAGTATTAAAAACAATGAATATTTACATCCTATATTCATTCGAAGAACGTAAATATCTGTAATTTAATCGCCAAGTAACTCCTGCTCTTTTACATAAAAGATAGATAAAACAAATAAAAAGAGAGATATTTCAATAAATTCAATAACATACAACCAAACTATCAAGCGTACAGTATAAAAAAGATAATTGTAAATAAAAGTGATGATCTATAAAGGAATCATTACTCACGCCGATATATAGCTAAGGTTGCTCATTAGTGAACACAATCGTAATCACTAACAAAGTATCCATTTTTTTTCATTGGCAGACTCTTATAGAGGATCCAGTTGAACGCTCGAGTATAAACATGGAAAAGGGAATATCTATGCTCTCATATTATGACCTTAATTTGGTTAAAGCCTATCTACCACTCCCTACCTTAACAAATGGTAAGACTATGTCGCAAAAATATAACTGTTTAAAAAAATATTTTTTAAACACTCTCATTCTAGTAACCGCTTTATACTCAACTCCATCTGTTGCATTCAACAGTTCTATCGCCTCACCAAAAGAAGTCGTAAAGTTTCTGCAATCAGGGGGGTATATTATATATTTTAGACATGGAGCAACCATTCATACTCAAAAAGATAATGACTTTGATGACTTACAAAACTGTAATTATCAACGAAACTTATCGCATAAAGGTAAAGAACAATCAAAAGCAACAGGCGAAGCTATAAAAAAATTAAACATAAATATTGAACATGTCTATACGAGTCCTTTTTGTAGAACGATAGACACAGCTAAATTAATCTTTAACCGTTATAAAGTCATAAAAAATCTTCGAGCCTCATATGCAACTGACTCAGAAAAAACTAAATTACTCATTGACACCTTAAGAAAACAACTATCAAAAATCCCCAATAAAGGTACTAACACCGTTATAGTTGGGCATACAACCAATCTCAATATCATTACTAAAGTACGCTCTAGACCAGAAGGTGTTGCTCACATATTTAAACCGTTAGGAGATAACGGTTATAAACATATTGGTAAAATCACACCCAAGCAATGGATATCTTTAGCTAAAAACAAAGGGAATGACGACAACGAATAATTATTCGAGTTAATATAAAGCAACGTTAACTTTATTCAAGTTGATGCGCACTAGGCAATGTAAAACGAATAGTCGTACCTTCATTAATTGTCGAGTCAGACCGAATGGTTCCACCGTGGCGATCAATAATCCGCTTCACTATTGCCAATCCTATTCCATGCCCAGGATACTCTGAGTTCAAGTGTATTTTTTGAAATGGTTGAAACAATTTTGATGCGTAGGCCATTTCAAAACCGACGCCATTGTCTCGAACGATAAATGTCACTCCGTCATTGTCACTCTCTTTTGTAAATTCAATTCGAGCCTGCTCACACTTAGTGGTAAACTTCCACGCGTTGTCTAGAAGATTATCGATAACGATCCGTAGCAATTCGCTATCCCCCATCGCAATGAGATGTGGATGAATGACAACCTCAACATTGCGCATTGGCTCCGTGTTTTTAAGTTTTGCGATTAGCTCCTCAGCCAGATGGGATAAATTGATACGGCGGTATTGAAGATTTTGCTGTGAAATTCTTGATAGCGCCGCAAGGTCAATGCAATGCTGATCTAGTTTAATCGCTGAACTGTAAATACGCTTTAATAAATCTTTTGCTTCTGCATTCAACTCAACAGCATGTTCATCAAGTAATAATTGAGAGAATCCCATCATGGCACGTAATGGAGCACGTAGATCGTTAGACACTGTCGTGTTGTAAGTCTCAAGCTCTCGATTCGAAAGCTCTAATTCTCGTGTAACACGTCTTAACTCAAACAGTTTTAAAACATGTGTACGTAAAATAGCTAAAGAAGTTAGTTGCTTTTCTGTTAGTACACGCGGTTTAGTATCAATAACACAGAGAGTGCCTAGTCCATAACCTTCTGGTGAAAACAACGGGGCTCCGGCATAGAAGCGAATATAAGGGGCACCGGTCACAAGCGGATTATCAGCAAAACGTGGGTCTTGTAATGCATCGGGTACAATAAACATATCGGGTTGTAAAATAGCATGTGTGCAAAATGCCACGCTCCTTGTCGTTTCCTGAGTATCTAAACCAACTCGGGCTTTAAACCATTGACGAGATTCATCTACTAAAGTAATGAGCGCTATCGGAACATCACAAATACTCGCAGCGAGTTCAGTTAATTCGTCAAACACACTTTCTTGGTCGGAATCTAAAAGACCGTAGTCATATAACGCAGAAAGTCGTAGGGGCTCATTACTCGGCAATTCGTGTGGTTGCATATTCAATTCTCGTTGGTTTAAATCACGTTGAGTAAATAATAATGCTGCCTATACTCAACCTGTTTGATCAATATCAGTACTCAATACCTACAAATGAGATCCAGAAGTGATGGAACGCAAATGATAAAACTAAATTACTGTATTAAGTTTTCCTAATTCTTAATTCCAAAGGCTTACCAACTTAACAGTTTTGGTAATATAAATAAACCACTATGGATAGCTAACAGAGCGTTGTTACTACTAAATAGATTAAATTAAAGCGAGGTTTACGTGACATCTTCGCCTCCTTGTGAAATACGCAAAATAGATGTTTTATAATAGCAGCCGACGATATTAGAAACGATTATTATCGGACACCTGCTTTTGTCGTACTTTTATTTCTTTAGTTTTGCAAACGCTTCTGCCATGGCAGTATTTCCCACAAGTACTTTATTTTTATGATGATTGTTACCGTTAGAGCTATTGGCTTGTGACTTATTAGCATAAGTTTGATTAGATTTCACTTTACTTGTACCGGCTTCTCTTTTGAGTGCGGGCGATTTTCTTTCGACTTCTTCAATTAGACGCATCGATAATGCAATACGATTACGTTTAACGTCTACATCCATCACTTTAACCTTAACCACTTCGCCCGTTTTAACAACATCATGAGGGTCTTTAACAAATTTATCTGCGATGACTGAAATATGAACTAAACCATCTTGATGCACACCAATATCAACAAAGGCACCAAAGTTAGTCACGTTGGTGATCACACCTTCTAAGATCATACCTTCTTTTAAGTCACTGACTTTTTCAACACCGTCCTTAAAACTCGCCGTTTTAAATTCAGGGCGAGGATCACGCCCAGGTTTTTCTAGTTCTTGAATAATGTCACGCACAGTCGGTTCGCCAAAACCATCCATCACATAATCATTTGCGGCGAGTGATGAAAGAAAAGGTTTATCACCAATGACTTTATTCATCTCACGACTATTTTTTTCTAAAATATTTTTAACCACAGGGTATGCTTCCGGATGAACCGATGAGGCATCAAGCGGATTATCACCATTTGATATTTTTAAGAAGCCCGCCGCTTGTTCAAACACTTTGGGTCCTAAGCGTGTAACCTTTAAAATTTCCTGACGGTTTTTAAATGCACCATTTTGTTCACGATAAGAAACAATGTTTCCAGCCATGCTTTCACTCAAGCCCGCAACGCGCATTAATAATGGTGCAGATGCCATATTCACTTCAACACCAACAGCGTTGACACAATCTTCTACGACGGCATCTAATTTTTGCGCTAAACGATGTTGATTAACATCATGTTGGTATTGACCAACGCCAATCGCTTTCGGATCTATTTTAACAAGCTCTGCTAATGGATCTTGTAAACGTCGAGCGATTGAAATTGATCCACGGAAAGTTACATCTAAGTCGGGAAATTCTTTTGCAGCTAATTCCGATGCAGAATAAACCGATGCCCCTGCTTCACTTACCACTAAACTGGTGAGGTGTAATTCAGGGTGTTTTTTCATTAACTCATTAGTTAATTTATCTGTTTCACGTGAGGCAGTGCCGTTACCAATAGCGACTAGTTCAACCTTATGTTTTTTAGCTAACGCCGCTAATACGGCAATAGATTGATCCCATTGATTTTTAGGCGCATGTGGATAGATCACAGCTTGATCAACCAACATACCCAAAGCATCAACCACGACAACTTTTACACCTGTTCGTAATCCCGGATCCAGTCCGAGTGTTGCACGCGCACCAGCGGGAGCAGCTAATAATAAGTCACGCATGTTTTCACCAAAAACACGAATAGCTTCTTCATCGGCTGATTCACGTAAGCGTAACGTTAACTCTGATTCCAGCGTCATTGAAATTTTCACTCGCCATGCCCAACGTGCACATTCTAACAACCAGTTATCTGCTGCGCGTTGTTGCTGCGAAAGTGAAAAAGCATTTGCCACTAGATTATCACAGAGCCCCATGTCTAAAGTTGACTCAAGATCGTCTTGGCCTGGAATAGATAATTTAACGCGTAAGATACCTTCATTGCGACCACGGAATAATGCGAGTGCACGATGTGATGGGAGCTTTTTAATTTTTTCAGAGAATTCAAAATAGTCAGTAAATTTACTGCCTTTATTTTCTTGACCACTGACAACCTTTGAACTGAGCTCACCCTTTTCCCAGCATGTATCACGTAGAACGGCGAGTAAATCGGCATTTTCTGCTGCTCGCTCCATAAATATTTGTCGTGCACCATCTAAAACGGCGTCGATATCTGCAAAGCTTGCTTCAACATTAATATAGGCTTCTGCTGCAACATTTGGATCTAAAGTATGATCTTCAAGAAGGGCATCAAGCAGAGGTTCAATACCTGCTTCTCGAGCGATTTGTGCTTTAGTACGGCGTTTAACTTTATAAGGTGCATAAAGATCTTCAAGACGCGTTTTAGTATCCGCGTCTAATAAAGATTTTTTTAACTCATCCGTTAATTTACCTTGTTCTTCGATTGTTTTTAACACCGTATCACGTCGGTCTTCAAGTTCTCGTAAATAAACTAATCGCTCTTCAAGTGTACGTAGTTGAGTGTCATCTAAGCCACCCGTTACTTCTTTACGATAGCGCGAAATAAAGGGAACTGTTGAACCCTCATCAATCAGTGTAATAGTGGCTTCAACTTGTGAAAGTTTAACACCAAGCTCATTAGCGATATTTTTTTCTATATTCATGTGTGAGGGATACTTTTATATAATTTAAATATGAGTGAATTTCAGATTGCGAGTTTAACAAAAGTTAAATTTATTAATAGACTTGTATTTTAATATATGTGGCACATACGTGGGATCAGAGCACAGTTTTCACTAAAATATTGCATCTCATAATAGATACTGCTTTACTCTTCTAGGCACGGGCGTCCTACATATACCGAATAACATACCTGTAGGGTATGTGATTCATCTGGTGCAATCGTAATGATATCATCTGCGGCATTGGCAGATTCAACACATAACATATGTCGATAACCTTCCTTTCCTAAGTCACCCATTTTGTTGGCCACTTCCTGCCACGGGTTCCATACGACGGTTGATAAACTCCCTTTCTTTTCAATTTTAATTTTTCGTTTAACATCATCAATCACAACATTATCTGCAGTTTGTAAATAGATGCGATCAACTTCCTGCTTAATAACAATAGACCCAGCTTGTACTTTACGTTCAAAACCAGCAGTTTTATCAAGGTAATCTTTACCCTCTAATCCTGTTAGCGTTGTTTGTTCAATATCGGAAATCTTAAAGTAAGTATGTAATGCTTGGCCAAGCGTTAAAGGTTTATCACTCTTGTTAGATGTGGTCAGTTCCAGCATAAGCGTTTGACCAATTGTTATTGTGTACTCAGCTAATGTTGCTTGAGACCATATCGCTTGTAACGTCTCATCTAACTTAGAGGTATCTAGTTGAAATAGAATTTGAGTTTCACCATTGTCTAATGCCCGAGTCTGCTTAACTGTCCATAAGACAGTTCGTGCAAAACCATGAGCAGGAAAACGTGATTCGCTTTCATGTGCTCCAAACCAAGGCCAGCAAATAGGTATACCGCCGCGCACTGATTTACCCATTGCAAAAGTTGCATCCGCCGATAACCAGATAACATCCTCTTCACCTTTAGGAACCCAACTTAGTACATGAGCACCTTGTAAACTAATTACGGCAGTTGCAAATTCATTCTCAATTTCAACCAATGGTATTCCACCATCACCCATTTTAAAGTTGAGATGTTGGTTAGAATCGATTGAGAAGTTTTTATTTAAATCATTAATGTCAGGCATATTCATAATTTTTCTAACTATTAGTTAAAGGCTTGTTTTTGATTTTAGGCGCAGCAGAATAACACATAGCTGCCAATCTGGTTTTAAATAAATTACCCACTAAGGCCTATTTTTGCCCTATCCCCTATTATCTTTTATTACATGATCTTTTTTGTTTTTTAATTATCTATCTCGGTTTACACTACCATTATGACTCAATTAGATATTAATCAAACCATCCGAGCATTGTCTGATCGCATCATTCTAGCACAAGCTCCTATTCGTATACTCAATGCCATTAAATGGGATGACTCGGTACAAAAGCAATTTTTTGCCAACCAATGCAAACAACAACCTCAAGTGAATAAGGATTATTACAAAACAATTCCTTTAGGCTTTACTCCAGACGCACAACGTCAAATGTTCAACGATATACAGCGTGATATTAACAAGCAGCTGGGCGATCATCCTGCCGCAATTATGATGTCGCGTATGTGCAAAGAATATAATCATGTCATCGATATGCTTGAGGCACGTGGTACATCTACATTCGCCAGTATATCGTCAGAACTTTATGGACATGCGCAAACACGATTTCATTCGGGTAGTGCCACCTTGGCCGATCTCGGTGAGGTACTTAATGTGGCACTCCGCAACATTGACGAACATATGTTTTTTGAATCAGATACCAAAATCTATTCCACACCTGAAGCCGTCAACATTTTACAAACATCACTTGATGATATGTTCAATGTAAAAAATGCACGTGTCAATGTAATCGAAAATGACGGCATCGTTGCAGATGCGGCCGCCGGCTCAGATTATATTAAATTACGTAAAGATGCCAAATTCAGTCAACGTGACTTACGGGTACTTGAAGTACATGAAGGCTGGGTACATGTGGGAACAACTTTAAATGGCGCACTGCAGCCCATATGTACTTTTCTAAGCAAGGGTACGCCAGCAGATACCATCACACAAGAAGGCTTGGCTGTCTTTATTGAAGTAGTATCGTTCTCTTCACATCCCGCACGATTAAGACGTATTGTCGATCGCATTCGTGCAATTCATATGGTTGAACAAGGCGCAACATTTCTTGATATTTACAAATACTTAACAAAGGAAGGACGTGATCCTGAAGAAGCTTATACAGTAGCAATGCGAATATTTCGCGGCAGTACCCCAACTGAAGGTGCCTTCGCTAAAGATCTAGTTTATGCCAAAGGTTTTATTCAGGTATATAATTTTATTCGTCTTGCAGTAAAGCAAGGCAAGTTAAATTTAATTCCCTTATTATTCTGCGGTAAGTTGTCAATAAACGATATGGGCAACATTGCACAACTTGAAGAAGAAGGCATTATTACCACACCACGTTATTTACCGCCCCCAATTGCTGATTTAAATGCACTAACCGCCTGGATGGCTTTCTCCAATTTTTTAAATCAACTCGACATGAAAAAAATAGAAAATGAATTTCTCCATATCTTGAACTAGATTGGTGAGATGGGTAATTCAACCGAGTTTGACCCTTTTGTTATTTATCATTGCATAAAGCAACAACTCTATTCGTTAGCTCAATGCCAATTTGACACCCCATGAAGCCCTCACTATTATCCTTAAACGTGACAAGGTTACTCGTCACGTTCAAAAAAATGGAAACTACCCAAAGGAAATAAAATGAAAAATATTAAAAATGTAGGTGGAGTGCTAGTACTTAGTTTAGTCCTTATTGGATCGGTTTATGCTGAAGGTGATATTCATCACACGACGGATGACGGACAAACAACAACCAGTCCCGATTCCTGGAACAACTGTGGTAAAACAGCTGTGGGCATTGTTACTGCGGGGCCACAGGCACCAAGAGACATTGACTCAAGAGCAGGAACGAATACAACTCAATTCAGAACAACATACAAAACCAACAAAATGAATCTTTGCGACATCCATTACCATTGGAATGCTGAGCATAAATCAACAGCGTTTTCGACCTTTGTTGGCATTGACGATAGCGAACATTCTGGATGGGCAATCATAGAACCTGCATCAACCGATCCAGTTTACCGTGCAGAACATGACATTGCTCACCTTCTTGAAGGCGATGTACACGATATTGGTGTCATTGTAGGCGATACCATTGAGGTTCATTCTGTCCACACCAGTTGCGACGTTAAATACAATGAACTTCATCCTGAAAATGGTCTTGGCAACTGTTCAACTAGTGTATGTGCAAACCCACAGCTCCGGGTTATAGCGCAAGTGTTCAAAGTGGTTGAGCACAATGCTGATGTCACTGATCTTGATCAACCTATGAAGCACCATGATAAACGAGTTGTATATAAAGGCTCAACAACCGGTGCAAAACATAACAATGATCACTGCTCTCCTCTCCAAGTAACCTGGGATGTGAAAAAGACAGCCGCAACGATCGATGCCCATGGTCTAGCCGAGTGGTCACATAAACGTGAACAGCATGCTCATGGCGTTAGAGAGTTGGTAACCCGTAGTGAATTATTAAGCCCTATAAAACGAAACAAGAATCACCACGATTAAAAGCTCAAGATAAAGGAGGCAAAACACAGAGATCTTTAACTGTGTTTTGACTCTACTTTCTCGATAGATAATTTCCGTTACACAGGTTTACGGTTCCCTTGTCATATTTTTTTAACGTTCCACAATACCTTTACGACGTTTTATATTTTTCCATATCCGTTCAGCTTCATCTTCGTCTGCACTACGATGACATTTAACACAATCTTCAAAATCTCTAATGCCTTCTTCAATATGTTCTTCACGAACGCCTGCACGTGAATGTTCATGACACCCATAACAAGAATAACTCGCATAGTTATTACTAATATGGCATGTATCACAATCGGTATTATGATCCCTATCTAAAACAAAATACTCATCGTGCTCAAAGGTTGCAGGTATCCAAGCTTCTTGTTTATGACATTCACCACAGTTACCTTTGATATACCTGTGTAAACCATCATCCGGATTTTCATGACAGCTGTCGCAGTGCTTTTGAGTGCTCGCCTGAAGGAATTCATGTGAGAACTGGTTAGTAGGACGAAAAACCATCACACCCTTATGATCACTATGGCATGCAACACACTCATTGGCAGTTAATTCTTGATGGAATGCTACATTTTTTTTCTCATGCGTAATATCTTTACCTTTTGTTGTCTTGATACCTATCTCAGAAACTTTATGACAGGAAATACACTTATCAGCAGTACTCCCTAGAAAATAGGTATGGCATTGAAAACAATCATCTGAAAATTCAACGTGTGCATCTATAACCTTCCCTGGGCTTATTAATAATTCTGGCTTAATAAAAACTAACACTATTAGAATAGACAAGAGTATATATATGACAGAAAGTATCGCTTTATTTTTCATTTCCATTGCCAGAATAAAAATATGCTTAAAATATGAATAATAGTCAGAGAAGCAAAAATTAGAGTAATTGGCAGATGTATTGCACGCCATTTAGTCATTAACTTAAAAGCCGTCGCATTCCAAAATAATTTCTTTTCAATCACATCAGATGATAAACCTTGTTGTATATACGCTTGCTTTTCTTCTTCTATTACACGACGTGAACGTGCAAGTAAAAACTGGCCAGTCATTCCACTAATAACATTAACTAACATAGCGACTAATGCCAACCAAGGCAAAAGAGTATAAACATGCACACCAGCATGGACCAATACAAACAATACGCCTGTGAGTGTTAAAACTTGATGCATCCTGAGGAATGTTTTTGGTTTACCAAATCGAATTATCTTACGTTTACGCAAGGAATAAACAAATGACAATAAGATTAAAATAGAGCCGGGAATTCCCAGATAGCGACCCACCCAGACAAGATCAAACTGATGTAACATTGCATCAATCAGTCTGGTGAATACCATCAATGCAACAAACATTAATAGAAAAGGAATGATCTCTCTAAATATGACTGAATGCTGTTTCATATCCTTTCTTCAGTTATAATATTTTATAAATCAGGGGTTGCCTGCCATGTATCACCACCCTATGTCTAGGTTAAAGGGCATTGTGATTTAGTTTAAAAAAATCTTAACTTTTTACACGTTGGCAATAACATTATTCTTAAATACTACACGTTTTAACATCCCCCCTGACAGTAACACTTGGAGCTGTAAGGGTGTTACCGACAAATTGTACTGATTTTACAGTTATTCCCTTCAGAACTTTCCGAAACTACACCTGCAGAATCCGCGCATGCCTTGAGTTCCATGCACTGACCAGATCCTGGCGTAGGAACTTCATTCGGATACAGAGGAACAAAAGGAATCTCGATTTCCTGACCAGAAGCCAAGGCAGATGTTGCCATAACTAAGTTTCTTGTAAAGGTCGTAGAACCAGCAGGTTTTATATCAACTTGAGTCGTCGATGCATCCGCGGCCTTGAACCCTTCGTTTTTGACTTTCACTTTAACTTGTAGCATTGGCCCAGTAAAAGAGGCATAGCGAACATCTGTTACAATTAGATCACTGCAGCCACTCAAGAATAGTCCAGCAAAAACAGAACAACAAACCAACCCAAATTTAGAATTTTTCATATAGCACCTTCCCTACTGTTATATAAATAAGATAATATTTTCAAACATGACTACCACGATTATCGAGGAGTAATACCAATAGTACTCATACCCTGAAGTTTAACGCTTGGTTTATTATAATTTAATTGACTTAGATCATATTTCAATCGGTTAACTGAACTACTTATTAAGTAACTAAGCTATTATGAGTTGAACAATCCATTTACATTTTTTCGAATACTTAACTATAGTGTTAACGATATAAAAACCAAGGAGATATTCATCATGGCCGTTAAGAAAAAAGCATCCTCTAAGAAAAAGGCATCAAAAAAGAAACGTTCCTCGGCAACGGCTCATAAAAGTGTCGCAACGCGTAAACGCAACGAATTAAACAAACAACTTAGAGAAGATCTAAAAGCAACAAAGGAAACGCTAAAGGTAGCTAACGCAGCAGCAAAGGCTGAAATTGCTGTTTTGAAAGATCAACTTAAGGCTGTAATGAAACGAGAAAAAGCATTACTTAAAATCAGCGAACAAAAAACAAAAATGATGTGGAAGGCCGCAGAACAATGGGAGAAAAAACAAGTTTCGAAGATTAATAAAATGTTTAAAAAAGCGCCTAAGGCTTAAGCCATTTACATTATGGAAATATAATTAAAGGGGCAGCAATCATTTAATTATTTTATGTGGTCGACTGGACATTTTTTCAGATATCACAAAAAACGAGGGGGCTAAAACACTGCCCCCTTTTACTTTTATATGTTACTAGAACATTACTTACGCGGTTGTGTAAGAATTATTTCAACACGTCGATTACGTTGTAGATCATCTGGTGATTTACCAGTTGATACAGGATGATATTTAGAAAAACCGACCGGCTCCATTCGTAAGGGCGAAACCTTATGTGAGAATTCAAAGTAACGTACAACACTTGCTGCTCGAGCTGCAGATAACTCCCAATTAGAAAAATATTTAGCTTTAAGTTTTTCGCCAATAGGAACAGTATCTGTGTGTCCTTCGATACGGATATAACTCTTATTTTCCTGAAGCGCAGTAGCAATTTTATCTAATATAGATTTACCTTCATCAAGAATTTGCGCGCTACCGGACTTAAACAATATGCGATCAAGCAAACGTACTGAAAGTTTCCCTTTCAAAGTCTCGATTTCTACATTTTTTTCTCGAATTTCTTTTTGCATAGAATGCCGTAAAGCATCTGCGAGATGTTTAATATCCTGCGCATATTTCTGCGCCTCTTCATAATTTTTTCTACAGCTATCTCGTTCTTCCAATGCTTTATTTAAGTCCGCTTCGAACTTATATTGCG
>Ga0316205_10001538_pt1 | contig 28204 bp, 30 predicted proteins | sample 3monthpyrite_MG_FD_204941 | JGI IMG/M metagenome (GOLD analysis project Ga0316205, IMG submission 204941) | Microbial mat bacterial communities from mineral coupon in-situ incubated in ocean water Damariscotta River, Maine, United States -... | ecosystem: Environmental > Aquatic > Marine >...
AACGGCGCGCCACTGGCGGTTGGCATCTATCGTGGTGGCGAGGTGCATCCGGCCCGCGTGTTTAACCTTTAGAGTTTGCACGCCGCTCGCGGGGATGTGGCGACGGCATGGCCACATGGCATGCTAGCGTTTGCGCAGGCGCTGGGGCGAGGCGTTCGACCTGATCCGGTTGCCATCTCTGGGCGCGGTCATTTTACTCGGGCTCAATCTGCTGACGCTGACGAATGCGACGATCCCGTTCTTTCTGGGCCTCGTCGTTGTGACGCCCGTGCTTGGACACGATACCCGGCATCTTTCTCGCCGCGCCATCGGCCAGTTGCGTTTCATCCCGGTCTGACGGACAAGCGCGGCCATGATCACGCGGGACTTTCAGAAAAGCGATGCCGCCAGCACGGCGGTCTATTCCGATTGCGAGCGGTATCGCTATGCCTTGACGCGGGTCTGGGATGAGGCCGGGCCAAACCTTCTGTTCATCATGCTGAACCCGTCCAAGGCCACCGAGCGGGCCAATGACCCGACCGTGGAACGCTGCGAACGCAGAGCGCGGGTATTGGGCTATGGCGCGTTACGGGTAATGAACATCTTTGCCTGGCGAGAGACCGACCCGAAAAAGCTGCGCCGGGCGGTGGAACCGGTGGGGCCAGAGAATGACGCGCTGCTGCTGGCGGGGCTGGACTGGGCTGATCTCGTGATTGCCGGGTGGGGGGTGCATGGCGACCATCTGGGGCGCGGACCAGAGGTCGCGGCGCTGTTGCGCGGCGCGGGGGCCGAACTTTCCTGTCTCGGTCTCAGCAAGGCCGGGCATCCACGCCACCCGCTCTATATTGCCTACGCAAAATCGCCGGTTCCATGGCGGGCCGGTTGACGGCTGGCGGGCGGCGCTTCAGTCTTGGCTCCGGAGGGTCCACGCCATGTCAACAATTCCCGGGTTTTCGCAAAGCTTCATCCAGACCAATGGCGTCCGCCTGTCGGTGCATCAGGGCGGCAGCGGCCCACCCCTGATCCTGCTGCACGGGTTTCCGCAAAACCATATGGCGTGGGCCGAAATGGCCCCCGAATTGGCGCAGCATTTTCACTGCATCATTCCCGATCTGCGCGGCTATGGCGATAGCGATACGCCTGCCGACGATGCCGATCACCATGTCTATGCCAAACGCGAAATGGCGCAGGATATCATCGGGTTGATGGATTTTCTAGGGCTGGAGCGGGCGCATGTCCTGGGCCATGACCGCGGTGCGCGGGTGGCCTACCGGCTGGCGCTTGACCATCGTGAACGGGTCGACCGGTTGGGGCTGATCGAGATTGTGCCCACCGGCGATTTCTGGCGCGCCTGGGATGCGGAACTGGCGCTCAAGGCCTATCACTGGACCTTTCTGGCGCAGGCGGCACCGCTGCCCGAACGGATGATTGCGGCCGATGGGCCGGGCTTTGTCGACTGGACGCTGGCCAGCTGGACGCATTGCCGCAGCCTGGCACCGTTTTCCGAGGCGGCATTGGAAAGTTATCGGGCGCAGGGCGCAGATCCGGCGCGGGTGGCGGCGATGTGCGCCGATTACCGGGCCGGGGCGACGATTGATCGCGCATTGGACGAGGCCGACCGGCTGGCCGGCAACAAAATCACCGCACCTGTGCATTTCGTCTGGGCCAGCGCCGGGTTTCCGGCCCGCACCGGCGACCCGCAAGCAATCTGGCAGACCTGGTGCGACCGGCAGGTAACCGGCAGTGAGATCCATGGCACCGGGCATTTTGCGATGGAGGAAGTGCCCGAGGCCGTTCTGGCCGCCGTGCTGCCGCATTTTCAGGCACCGTAGAGCGGTGGGGCCGGAAAAGTTTTCAGGAAAACTTTTCCGGGTAAAATTCTTGAAGAAAGAATTTTGCTCCAACCGAGAGCTCGGTGCCCGATTTGGGATGATACGCCCGCCTCGCGCCGCGATCAGGCGGTTTCGGGCACGTCGTCCAGATCTAGATCGCGCACCAGAATTGTGGACGGGTCCAGCCCCTGCGCACCATTGACGCTGAGCACCACGGTGCCGTCAACGATGATATCGGCCCCGGTACCATCGGCGAAATCAACCACCGTGATATTGGGGTTCGGCGTTGCCGCCAGATCGACGGTGACCTGAATGCGATCCTCGGTCGGGTCGAAATCGGTGACGGTGCCTGCGTCGATATCGGTTTCCACATAGACGCCGGATTCGAAGATATCCGCACCTTCGCCACCGGTCGCGACATCGTTTTCACCGATCAGGATGCGGTCATCGCCCGCGCCGCCATCCAGCGTGTCGGCCTGATCCTCGTCATAGGGGCCGAAATCCTGATCGCCCGCGGCAAAGGTGCCATCCAGCGTGTCATTGCCATCGCCGCCGTCCAGTTGATCGGCTCCGAATCCGCCCAGCAGGTAGTCATTGCCGGAACCGCCCTCGATCGTGTCATTTCCATCGCTGCCGAACAGCAGATCATTGCCGCCATCGCCGGACATCGAATCGTCGCCATCGCCGCCATGTAGCAGGTCATAGCCCTGGCCGCCCGACATGGTATCGTTGCCCTCATCGCCATAGAGCTCGTCATTGCCGTCTTCGCCCAGCAGGGTGTCATTGCCTTCATTGCCGAAGGCGATGTCATTCTCGCTGCCGCCCGAAACCAGATCGTCGCCGTAGCCGCCGGTCAACGCGTCATTGCCCTGCTGGCCAAACAGCTCATCCATGCCGCTGCGGCCGCGCAAGATATCGTCACCAGTGCCGCCATTCAGAAGGTCATCGCCGTTCAGCCCGTCCAGGGTATCGTCGCCCGGGCCGCCATCCAGCGTGTCATCGCCCGGGCCACCGGTCAGGCTATCATCATCGGGGCCATCGCCCGCGCCGTCGCCTTGCAGCACGATGTCATCCAATGAGATTTCGGTGACCCCCTGCAATTGCAGAAGTTGCACGCCGTCAACCAGGACCGAGGTTGAATCGCTGTCGGGCCCGGTTTCAAAAGTCACTTCCGGGGCAGTGTCACCCTCGTATTGCACCAGAATCGTGTCGATGCCGGACTGGAAATCCTGCAAAACCGGAACCTCTGAGGCTGCGCCCGTGCCGGTGGCAAAAGTGTCCGCGCCCTCGCCGCCGCTGGCCATATCGCCCGCGCCGAGCATCAGCAGATCGTCGCCTGCGCCGCCCATCAGCGTGTCGGCCCCGTCGCCGCCATCCAGTGTATCGTCGCCATCGGCCCCTGCCAGCATCTCATCCTCGGTGCCGCCGGTCATGACGTCGTCGCCCGAAGTGCCCGTCATGGTCAGGGGGGCGTCTGCGCCGTCATCTTCGGGCGGATCTTCATCCCCTTCACCGAACAGGAAATCGCCCAAACCGGTGATTTCCAACGGCTCGTCTTCGCCCCCATCTGGACCGCTGCCCGAAGCAGCGCTTCCTGACTCGGCACTGCTATCCTCCGCGAAAGCCCCCTCGAGCATGAACCCGACGAGCATAAGCGCCAATACGCCACCCGCTGCCAACATCTGCTTTTCCTTTGTTTCACCGACAGGCCCCGGGGGTTGGGCCCATTCACATCATTTCCGTCCATCGTGGGTCAGGTGCTTGGTTTTTTGCCGTCACCCACGAGGTTTTCCTATGGAATAAATGTGGCGGCGTTTCGGGTGGATGAACAAAACACCCAGTCCACGCGAGTATTTTTTTCGCATTCACCTCAAAGGGCAAGCATTTCGTGAAGCAATGGTTAACGCTCATGGTGAGATCACGGCGCGCGAACTTGGCGCTTTCCTTTGCCCGGCACCTGATTTATACGCGCGCAGTCGCCTGAACACCGGGCGGCGTTTCTCCATGGGCCTTGCTGGACGACATCCCGGCCTGCGCCATCCACACCAACCTTATGAAGGAGACCCCGATGTCGATCACTGCCGAAGAAAAAGCCCGCCTGATGAAGGAATTCGCAACCAAGGATGGCGACACCGGGTCGCCCGAAGTTCAGGTTGCCATTCTGACCAGCCGGATCACCACCCTGACCGAGCATTTCAAGACCCACAAGAAAGACAACCACGGCCGCCGTGGTCTTTTGAAAATGGTCGCGTTGCGCCGCAAGCTGCTGGATTACACCAAAGGCAAGGATGAGGCCCGGTATCAGGATTTGATCAAGCGCCTGGGCATCCGCCGCTAAGGCCCGATACCAGACGAGATTAAGCGCCCGCTTTGCCAAGCGGGCGTTTTTTTTCGATTATCTGCCTGATGATGTGTTGAATATCGCCGCGAAGTAGTCCGAACAGCGGGGCCGCATCCCCGTCCTGCTTTTGCCAGGGCAAGTGCTGGAGATCTCTGGACTCATCGCGCATTGATCTGAACAGACGCTCGAAAACCCGGCTCCGTGCCAATCCGTCAGAATGGTGCCTGCACAAACGGCCCGTTATCCGCTGCCGCCACACCATTGTTGGTCATCCTGCAAGGCAAGAACGGCTGAAATACCGGGGGAATGCGGTTGGACGTTTGGTCCAGATACGGGCGTTCTATTGGAACTTTTCCAGGCCTCAGAAATAAAAAAATCCATGGACCATCTGCGGATGGCCCATGGATCTCACTGCTATTGCCGCACTAGTTTTTCGTACCCTTCCGAGATTTCGCGCGCCAGAGCGCCGACCTCGAAATTGTAATCGCCGATCTGACCCACGGGCGTGACCTCGGCCGCCGTGCCGGTCAACCAGCATTGCTGGAAACCCTCCAGTTCGCCGGGTTCGATATGGCGTTCAACGACCTTGACCTGGCGATCCTTCAGCATGCCGATCACGGTTTGCCGGGTCAGACCGTTCAGGAAACAGTCGGCTTTCGGCGTGTGCACCTCGCCATCCTGAACGAAAAAGATGTTGGCCCCGGTCGCCTCGGCCACGTAGCCGCGATAGTCGAACATCATGGCGTCCGAGCAGCCCTTGGCCTCCGCCGCATGCTTCGACATGGTGCAGATCATGTAGAGCCCCGCCGCCTTGGCGTGGCAGGGGATGGTCTCGGGGCTGGGGCGCTTCCATTGCGAGATGTCGAGCTTGGCCCCCTTCATCTTGGCGTCGCCGTAATAGGCCCCCCATTCCCATGCCGCCACTGCCATGCGGACCGGGTTGCGCGCCGATGCGACGCCCATATCCTCGCCCGCGCCGCGCCAGGCGACCGCGCGCACATAGGCGTCGGTCCAACCATTGGCCTTGAGCACGTCATATTTCGCCTGCTCGATCTGTTCGACCGTCCAGGGGATCTGGAAATCGATCAGCTCGGCGGAGCGTTGCAGCCGCCGGGAATGATCTTCGGAGCGGAAGATCTTGCCGTTATAGGCGCGCTCGCCCTCGAACACCGAGGAGGCATAATGCATCGCATGGGTCAGAATATGCACATTGGCATCGCGCCAGGGGATCAGGTGGCCATCCATCCAGATGGACCCATCGCGGTCGTCATAAGCTGCGCTCATCTCGTATCCCTTCAACAGGAGGTCGCCGTCATTTTTCGGTTTGTTGCGCAAATTATGGCCACTTCGGACATAATATTTCGCCAAACCCGCCATTCGCTACCAATTGATTCTTGGAAAGTCAACAAGGCTGACATAAACTGTGATCTTAGGGGAGCGACAGGAAAGGGTGGAACCATGTCCGAGAGAGGCGCTGCAAACACGGCGTTCAGCGGCGAGAGCCTGCTGTTTCTGACCGATGAGCAGCTCAGGCGCGGCATCGAGGCGATGTTCTTTGCCTATCGCGGCTTTACCGCCGATCCCGACAAGATCCTGCAAAACCAGGCCTATGGCCGTGCCCATCACCGTGCCATTCACTTCATCAACCGCAGCCCCGGCACCACGGTGAACAACCTGCTGGCGATATTGGGGGTGACCAAACAATCGCTGAACCGGGTGTTGCGCACTTTGGTGGAGGATGGGCTGGTCGAAAGCCGGGTCGGCACGCGCGACAAGCGTGAACGGCATCTTTACCTGACCGAGGAGGGCACCGCGTTGGAACGCGCGCTGTCGGATGCACAACGCCACCGGATGCGGGCCGCATTCCGCGCCGCGGGCCCCGAGGCGGTGGCCGGGTTCCGCACCGTGTTGGAGGCGATGATGGACCCCGAATTGCGGCGGCAGTATCTGGCCACGACAGGGGGTGAGCCATGAGCGACCCAACGGCCCATCTGCTGATTGTCGATGATGATGAACGTATTCGCGGGTTGTTGCAGAAATTCCTGATCCGCAACGGGTTTCTGGCCTCTGCCGCGCGCGATGCCGCGCATGCCCGCCGGTTGGTCGAGGGGTTGGAGTTCGACCTCATTGTGCTGGATGTGATGATGCCCGGCGAGGATGGCATCAGCCTGACCAAGGCGCTGCGCGACGAGATTGCCACGCCCATTTTGCTGCTGACCGCGCGCGGCGAGGCCAGCGACCGGATCAGCGGGTTAGAGGCGGGGGCCGATGATTATCTGCCGAAACCGTTCGAGCCCAAGGAATTGCTGCTTAGGATCAACGCCATTTTGCGCCGGATGCCCGCGGCGGTGGAACCGCAGGGCACGCCCAAGGTGCTGCATCTGGGCGCTATCCGATACGATCTGGAACGCGGCGAGATGTGGCAGGGGGCCAACCCGGTGCGCCTGACGGCAACTGAGGCCGCGCTGATGCGGATCTTTTCGGCCTGCCCCAATGAACCGGTCAGCCGGGCGCAGCTGGTCGAGGATCTGGGCCGCGACAAGGGCGGCGGCCCGGCGCAGAGCCAGGAACGCGCCGTCGATGTGCAGATCACCCGGCTCAGGCGCAAGATCGAGGCCGACCCGAAACAACCCCGATACCTGCAAACCGTGCGCGGGGCGGGTTATATGCTGGCCCCGGATTGAACACGATGACGATATTGATGACGAACGCGGCGGGTCTGAACCACCAGATGCCGCAGGGACACCCCGAACAAATCGCCCGGCTGGAGGCAATCCATGCCGCGCTGGCGGGGCCGGATTTCGACGCGTTGGACCGGCGCGAAAGCCCGCTGGCGAAGGACGCCGATCTGCTGCTGGCCCATCCGCAAGCCTATATCGACGCCATCCAAGATGCCGCCCCGTCGCAAGGGATGATCGCGCTGGATGCCGATACCTCGATGTCGCCGGGCTCGTTGGAGGCCGCGTTGCGGGGCGTTGGTGGCTGTCTGGCGGCTGTGGATGCGGTGTTGGCGGGTGAAGCCAGGAACGCCTTTGTGGCCACGCGCCCCCCCGGCCACCACGCCGAAAAGAGCCGCGCGATGGGATTTTGCCTGTTCGGCAATGTGGCGATTGCCGCGAAACATGCGCTGGAACGGCACCAGCTGTCCCGCGTCGCGGTGGTCGATTTCGACGTGCATCACGGCAATGGCACGCAGGATCTGCTGTGGGACGAGGGCCGCGCGCTTTTCATCTCGACGCACCAGATGCCGCTTTACCCCGGATCGGGAGCCGCCAGTGAGCGTGGCGCTACGGGCAACATCCTGAACCTGCCGCTGGCCCCCGGAACGGGCGGGCAGGCGATGCGCGATGTGTTCACGACCCGGATCCTGCCCCGACTGACCGATCATGCGCCCGAGCTGATCCTGATTTCGGCCGGGTTCGACGCGCATGCCGCCGATCCGCTGGCCAATCTGAACTGGGAGACCGAGGATTTCGCCTGGATCACGAGGGAATTGTGCAAGGTGGCGGATCGGGTCTGTGACGGGCGTATCGTGTCATCGCTGGAGGGCGGCTATGACCTGCACGCTTTGGCCGAGGCGAGCGCGGCGCATGTGCGGGAACTGATGGGGGCGTGAGCACATGACAACGGCGTTGATCACGCATCCCGATTGCATCGCCCATGCCACGCCCGAACATGTCGAGGATCAGGCCGCGCGGCTTGGCTTTGTCCTGCGTGCGCTGGAGGATCTGCGGCTGGTGAAGGTGGAGGCTCCGCTGGCCAAAGAGGCCAGCATCACCACCCTGCATGACGCCGAATACGTGGCAAGGATCAAGGCCAGCATTCCGAGTGAGGGCTTTGCGATTCTGGATGCCGGTACCGACGGCGAAACCGCGCTTTGCCCAACCTCGTGGCCTGCCATCCTGCGCGCCGTGGGCGCGGTGCAAAAGGGTGTCGATATGGTCATGTCCGGGCAGGCGGGCAATGCCTTTGCCGCCATTCGCCCGCCCGGCCATCACGCCGGAGCGGTGCTTCCGATGGGGTTCTGCATCTTTGGCAATGTGGCGCTTGGCGCGCGTTATGCTTTGGATGTTCATGGGTTGAACCGCGTCGCAATCGTCGATTTCGACGTGCATCACGGCAATGGCACGCAGGCGCTCATGTGGGACGAGCCGCGCGTCCTGACCGTGACCTCGCAGCAGATGCCGCTCTGGCCCGGCACCGGCTACCCGTCCGAGACCGGCGCGCATGGCAATGTTCTGAACGTGCCACTGGTGCCGGGCAGCGGCGGCATCGAGATGCGCGAAACCTATGAGCGTGTCGTGCTGCCCCGTCTCGATGAATTCGCGCCGGAGCTGTTGCTGATCTCGGCCGGGTTCGATGCCCATACCGCCGATCCGCTGGCCGATCTGAATTGGCACGAGGCCGATTACACCTGGCTGACGCAGGCGCTGTGCGATGTTGCCGATACCCATTGCGGCGGGCGGTTGGTCTCGACTTTGGAAGGTGGCTATGATCTGGAAGCGCTGGCGGCCTCAGCCGCGGCACATGTGAAGGTTTTGACGGAGCGGAGCGGATGAGCGAACAGAAAAAGATTGACGAGATGAGCTTTGAAGAAGCGATCCGCGAGTTGGAAGCGGTGGTGACGGCGCTCGATCGGGGCGATGTGGCGCTGGAGGAGTCGATCAAGCTCTATGAACGCGGTGCGGCACTCAAGGCGCGTTGTGAGACCAAGCTGAAAGAGGCCGAGGAAAAGGTCGCGCAGATCACGCTTGATTCCGATGGGCAGCCGAACGGGGCGAAACCGGTCGAAGGGCTGTAACAGGTTGTTTCAGGCGAAACTGACAGAGGCGCAGGGCGCGATCGGCGGGTTTCTGGCCGAAAGGATCGGCGCATTGGGCGAAGATCGGGTGGTGCGGGGCATGGTCTATGCCAGCGCCGGCGGCAAGTGTTTGCGCGGGTTTCTGACGCTGGAGGCGGCGGCCCTGTTCGATGTGCCACGCGCCGCGGCGATGCAGGCGGCGGGCGCGGTGGAATGCGTCCATGCCTATAGCCTGGTGCATGACGATCTGCCTTGCATGGATGATGACGATCTACGCCGGGGCCAGCCCACGGTGCATAGAAAATGGGGTGAGGCCGCCGCCGTTCTGGTGGGCGATGCGTTGCAAAGCTTTGCCTTTGAATTGTTGGCCGATCCGGTGACAGGCAGCGCGGAACAACGCGCCGAACTGATGCGGATGCTGGCGCAGGCATCCGGGGCCGAGGGCATGGTTCTGGGGCAGTCGCAGGATATTGCCGCCGAAAGCGCCGCGCGCGCCCTGACGCTGGATCAGATCACCGCCTTGCAGGGCAACAAGACAGGCGCGCTTTTGGTCTGGCCGGCCGAGGCGGGGGCCGTTCTGGGCAGGGCCGATCCCGCGCCCTTGCGGCGCTATGCACGCGCATTGGGCCTTGCATTTCAGATCGCCGACGACATTCTGGACGTCGAGGGCGATGCGGCCAAGGCCGGCAAGCGGCTGCAAAAGGATGCCGATGCGGGCAAGGCGACCTTCGTGTCGCTGCTCGGGCTGGAGGCTGCAAAGACCCGCGCGGGCGCGCTTGTGGCTGAGGCCGAGGCCGCGCTGGCCCCCTTTGGCGCGCGCGCCGACACCTTGAAGGAGCTGGCGCGCTACGTTATCGCACGCGATACCTGAGCCACGCCCGTATTGGAGGATGCCTTGAGCGACCGCCCCGAGACGCCATATCTGGACCGGATCACCTCGCCCGCCGATCTGCGCGGGCTGTCGGATGCCGACCTGACCCGCGTCGCGCGTGACCTGCGGGCCGAGACGATTGCCGCCGTCAGCCGGACGGGCGGGCATCTGGGTGCCGGTCTGGGGGTGGTGGAGCTGACCGTGGCGGTCCATGCCGTGTTCGACACGCCGCGCGACAAGCTGGTCTGGGATGTCAGCCACCAATGCTATCCCCACAAGATCCTGACCGGGCGGCGCGATCAGATGGAGACACTGCGCAAACGGGACGGGATTTCGGGGTTCACCAAGCGCTCGGAATCGCCCTATGACCCGTTTGGTGCGGCGCATAGTTCGACCAGTATTTCGGCGGCTCTGGGTTTTGCCGTGGCGCGCGATCTGGGCGGCGTGCCCGAGACCGGAGCGGGCGATGCCATCGCGGTGATTGGCGACGGGGCGCTCTCGGGCGGCATGGCCTATGAGGCGATGAACAATGCGGGCCATCTGGGCAAGCGGTTGATCGTGATCCTGAACGACAATGAGATGAGCATCGCACCGCCCACCGGCGCGATGTCGGCATATCTGTCAAGGCTCTATGCAGGGGCCCCGTTCCAGGAATTGAAGGCAGCCGCGAAGGGGGCCGTGTCGCTGTTGCCGCCGCCCCTGCAGGAAGGCGCGCGGCGGGCCAAGGAATTGCTGAAGGCGGCGACCGTCGGCGGCACCCTGTTCGAGGAGCTGGGTTTTTCCTATGTCGGGCCGATCGATGGCCATGACATGGAGCAGTTGCTACAGGTTTTGCGCACCGTCAAGGCGCGCGCCGATGGGCCCATTCTGATCCATGCCATCACCACGAAGGGCAAGGGATACGCCCATGCCGAGGGCCATGACGATCGCGGCCATGCCCGTGCGCCGTTCGATGTAGTGACCGGCGATCAGCGCAAAGCGCCCTCGAACGCGCCGTCTTATACCAAGACCTTTGCGCAGGCATTGATCCGCGAGGCCGAGGCCGATGACAAGATCGTCGCGGTGACGGCGGCGATGCCGGATGGCACCGGGCTGGACCTGTTCGCGGAGCGGTTTCCGCGCCGCTGTTTCGACGTGGGCATTGCCGAACAACATGCGGTGACCTTTTGCGCCGGGCTGGCGGCGGGCGGGTTGAAACCGTTTGCCGCGATCTATTCGACATTCCTGCAACGCGGTTACGATCAGGTGGTGCATGATGTCGCCATTCAGCGCCTGCCGGTGCGGTTCGCGATTGATCGGGCCGGGCTGGTGGGGGCCGATGGCGCGACCCATGCCGGGTCGTTCGATGTGGCGTTCCTGGCCAACCTGCCGGGGTTCGTGGTGATGGCCGCCGCCGATGAGGCCGAGCTGGTGCATATGGTGGCGACCGCTGCTGCGCATGACGCGGGGCCCATCGCCTTTCGCTATCCGCGCGGCGAAGGTGTGGGCGTGGATATGCCCGAAAAAGGCGTGCCGCTGGAGATTGGCCGCGCCCGGATGATTGCCGAAGGCGGACGGGTGGCGCTCCTGTCATTCGGCACGAGGCTATCCGAAGTGCGCAAGGCCGCCGAGGCGCTGGCGCAAAAGGGGATCACGCCGACCATTGTCGATGCCCGGTTCGCCAAGCCGCTGGACGAGGAGATGATCCTGCGGCTGGCGGCGGAGCACGAGGCGCTGATCACCATCGAGGAAGGGGCCGTGGGCGGGTTCGGATCCCATGTCGCGCATCTCTTGGCCGAAAATGCGGTGTTTGACCGGGGGCTGAAGTTCCGGTCGATGGTGTTGCCGGATGTGTTCATTGATCAGGCAAGCCCGACCGATATGTATGCGGTCGCCGCGATGAATGCCGAACATATCGAGGCGAAGGTGCTGGATGTATTGGGCGTGGCGTCTTTGGGAAAACGGGCCGGAGCCTGAGAAGGGGTTCGCCGCGCTGGCGCGCGTCGATCCGCGCCCGCTGTCGCGGGCGATCCGGGGGCGCTTCCCCCGCCTGCCTGCGGCAGACTCCCCCGAGGTATTTTTGCCAAGATGAAAGCCGGGGTCAGGTCAGGGAAAAGCGCGCGGCCAGCTCGATATGGGCGCTGTAGCGGAATTGATCGACGGGCTGCACCCAGTCGAGGTGGTAGCCTGCCGCCACGAGGGATTTCGCGTCGCGGGCGAAGCTGACCGGATTGCAGGAGACATGGGCGACGCGCGACACGCGGGCGGCGACGATCTGCGCCACCTGTGCTTCGGCACCGGCGCGGGGCGGATCGATGACGACGGCGTCGAAATGGGCCAGTTCGTCGGGCAGGAGCGGGCGGCGGAAGAGATCGCGGGTTTCAGACGTGACGGGTTTCAGGCCCTCGGCATGGCGGATGGCGTGATCGAGCGCGGCTGTCATGTCAGCGGCCCCTTCGACCGCGTGGATCGCGGCCCGGTGTGCCAGTGGCAGGGTGAAGGTGCCGCAACCCGCGAAGAGATCGGCGATCCGGCGGGCATTGCCCACGGCCTCGGTTACGGCGGCGACAAGGGCGGCTTCGCCATCCGGCGTGGCTTGCAGAAACGCTCCGGGCGGCGGGGTGACGGCGACGCCCCCGAAATGCTGCACCGGGGGGCTGGCGGTAAAGACGGTGTCTTCACCCCATGTCAGCCGCGCGAAATGCGGCAGGTATTTCGGCAGGGTGAGGCGCAGGGCTTCATCGAGCGGCTTGCCGCCCGTCACCGTGCAATCGACGCCGTTGGCCGACTGCGTGAGGGCAAAGGCCAGCGTGGCGCTGCGCGATCCGCCCAGGCGGGTGATCTCGGCCAGCACCGGTATGAGCGCCAGCAGATCGGGATGCAGGACGGTGCATTCCGAAAGCGGCACGATGGTGTCGGAGCGGCGTGCGTGAAACCCCACCAGCGCGCCCTTTTTGGTGCGCCGTCCGGCTAGCGTGGCGCGGCGGCGGGCGTGGTGCGGCGAGACATGGATCGGGCGCAGGGGCGCGGAAAGGCCCTGGGCAGACAGCGCCGTTTCGATCACCTGCGTTTTCCAGCTTGCCAGAAAGGCATCGGAGCCATGTTGCAGAGAACAGCCGCCGCAGGCGCGAAAATGGGCGCAAGGCGCGCGGACGCGATCGGGCGAAGGGGTGACAATACGGGCGTCGGGGATGCGGCCATCGGTGATCTCGCCCGAGACGATTTCGCCGGGCAGGGTGAGGGGCACGAGGGTGCCGTCGGCGGTCAGGCCGTCGCCCTTGTGGCCGAGCCGTGTGATGATGTGGTCGCTCATGGCTGTTGCCTTAGCGGCAAACGCGCCGGGGGGAAAGGCGGCTCAGGGTTTGGGCATCGCGGGGCTGAAGGCATAGCCTTCGGGGCTGAGGATGGTGGCCTCGCGCAGCCCGTGCGGTTTGTCGGCGGCGGGTTCCAGCACGATATGGCCAAGGGCCGTGGCGCGGGCAATGGCGGCGTCGGGATCGACGTCAAACAGGTAGAGCTGCAAACCGCCGCCGCGGGGTGGCGTCTCAGGCACCAGCGACAACAGGGGATGCGCGCCATAGGTGGCATCGGCATGGATCTGCATCATCATGTCCCCGTGCCGGATGATTGCAAAATCGGCGGAAATGCGATGCGCGGTAAGGCCGAAAACCCCGGTCACGAAATCCGCCAGCGCACCCACATCGGGGCTGAGCAGGTTGACGCCGATGCCAGTCAGGCTTTGCCCGAATTCCTCGGCCGATATGGTTTCAAGATCCATCATATCCTCTTTCACGGCAGTCTGGCGCAACGCGCGTGGCGCGTCACGCCCCTATTCGGCGGCGTCCGGAACGCCGATGAATCCGCCCGATTGCCGGTTCCAGTAGCGTGCGTAAAGCCCGTTTGCCGCCAAAAGCGCTGCGTGGCTGCCATCCTCGACGACGCGGCCCGCATCCATCACCACGATCCGGTCCATCGCGGCAATCGTGGATAGGCGATGCGCGATGGCGATGACGGTCTTGCCCTGCATCACCCCGGCCAGCGCGCCCTGAATGGCGGCCTCGACCTCAGAATCGAGCGCGCTGGTCGCCTCGTCCAGCACCAGAACCGGCGCATCTTTCAGAAAGGCGCGGGCCAGCGCGATGCGTTGCCTTTGGCCGCCCGACAGCTTCACACCGCGTTCGCCCAGATGCGCGTCATAGCCCCGGCGGCCGGTGTGGTCCTGAAGATCCTGAATGAACTCATGCGCCTCGGCCCGGCGGGCGGCGGCGATCATGGCCTCCTCGGACGCGCCGGGGCGGCCATAAAGGATGTTGTCGCGGGCCGAACGGTTGAACATCGCGGTTTCCTGCGTGACCATCGCGATCTGGCGGCGCAGGCTTGCTTGCGTCAGGTCGCGCACGTCCGTTTCATCGAGCAGAACCCGTCCCTCTTCGGCGTCATAGAGGCGCAGCAGCAGCGCCACGAGGGTGGATTTGCCCGCCCCCGAGGCCCCCACGATGCCCAGTTTCCGGCCCGGCGCGACATCGAGGGAAAGCCCGGTCACACCGCCGGTTTCGCGGCCATAGGCAAACCTCACGTCGTCGAACCGGATGCGGCCTTTGGCGCGTTCCAGATCCAGCGCGGTGTCGCGATCGGTCAGGTCATGGGCGGGCGAAAGCGTGGTCATGCCATCCTCGATCTCGCCGATATGCGAATAGATCGCCATCAGCACGAAACTGACCCAGCCGGTCATCTGGGCGATCCGAATGGCGATGGCCCCGGTGGTCGCGATCTCGCCGGTGGTGGCAAGCCCCCGGGTCCAGAGCCAGAGCGTGCCGCCGATCAGGATCACCGGCAGCGCGCCCGCGACGGTCATCAGCGACAGCCGGAATAGGGCCGAGATGGTGCCGAAACCGATGGCTTTCTGACGGAATTGGGCCATCGCATCCAGCGCCGAGCGATCCTCGAAATCATGATGGGCAAAGAGCTTGACGGTCTTGATATTGGTGATCGTGTCGACCACCTGCCCCGAGACCGCGGCGCGGCTGCCGGCGCGGTCTTTCGACAGTTTGCGCACCCGGGGCATGAACCAGCGGATGAGCGCGAAATAGGCGAAAAGCCAGATCAAAAGCGCCAGAGCCATGCGGCCGTCGATCGAGATCAAAAGCAGCATCGAGCCCACCAGCGAGGCCAGCGCGAAGGCCACCACGTTGACGAACTCCACCACCACATTGGTGACCGCGTTTGAGGTCTGCATCTGTTTTTGCGCGATCCGGCCCGCGAAATCATTGTCGAAGAATGTCACGGCCTGGCCGAGCGTGTGCCGATTGAGCCGCGACAGCACCAGCACGTTGACATTGGGGGCCACCACCAGCGCGGAAGCCGCCGATGAGGCCGCGAAGGCCAGCGGGCGCAGCAGCAGAAAAAACGCCAGCGCCGCCAGCAGCAATGGCCATTCGGCCTGAAACAGGCGGTCGGGCTGTCCGGTGGCGGCAGCATCGATGATGAGACCCAGGATGAGGGCCGAGAAAACCTCGGATATGCCCGCGAAGGCCGAAACCAGCGCGGCCAGCGTCAGCACCGGCCACGCCCCTTGCAGGCACCAGTAGAGAAACGGCCCCAGACGGTCGGGCGGCGGGCCGGCGGCGGGGCGGAAAGCGTCGATCAGGTTGGCAAGGCGGCTCATTCGGCGGCCTCGGTGCCGATAAAGCCGCCCGATTGCCGCGCCCAGAAACCGGCATAGAGCCCGCCCCGCGCCAGCAATTCGCCATGGGTGCCTTCCTCCGCGACGCGGCCATCGTCCAGCACCACGATGCGGTCCATATGCGCGATGGTCGACAACCGGTGCGCGATGGCAATCACGGTCTTGCCCTCCATCACGCCGTAAAGCGTGTCCTGAATGGCGGCCTCGACCTCGCTGTCCAGCGCCGATGTGGCCTCATCCAGCACCAGAATGGGCGCGTCCTTCAGGATCACGCGGGCAAGTGTCACGCGCTGGCGCTGCCCGCCCGACAGTTTCACGCCGCGTTCGCCCACCTGTGCGGCGTATCCCTGCCGCCCTTCGGGGTCTCGCAGGTCGAGAATAAACTCATGCGCCTCGGCGCGTTTGGCGGCCGCGATCATCTCGGCCTCGGTGGCGTCGGGGCGACCGTAAAGGATGTTTTCGCGCACCGAACGGTGCAGCAGCGCGCTGTCTTGCTGGACCATGCCGATATGCTGGCGCAGGCTGTCCTGTGTCACGGTGGCGATGTCCTGCCCGTCGATCAGAATCTGGCCGCCCTCGGTGTCGTAGAACCGCAAAAGCAGTTTCACGAGGGTGGATTTTCCGGCCCCCGACCGCCCGATGACGCCCAGTTTTTCGCCGGGCTGAATGGTCAGGTTCAGATTCTGCAAGCCGCCGCTGCCGCGCCCGTAATGATGGTTGAGGCCGCGAATCTCGATGGCCCCGCGATCCAGCACCAGCGCCCCGGCATCGGGGCGGTCGATCAGCTCGATCGGTTGGGCGATGGTCTCCATCCCTTCGGCCACAACGCCAAGCGAGCGGAAAAACGTCGACAGCGCCCACATGATCCAGCCGGTCATGGCATTGAGCCGCAAGGTCAGAGCCGTGGCCGCCGCGACGATGCCCACCGAGGCCAGCCCCTGCATCCACAGCCACACCGCCCATCCGACAACGGCCACGACCAGGAACCCGTTGAGCGCCGTCAGCATCACATCCATCGAGGTATAGATCCGCATCTCGCGCGCGAATGTGGTGCGGGTGTTCACGATGGCTTCGCGGGCATAGTCGATCTCGGCCTCGTGATGGGCAAAGAGCTTGACCGAGTGGATATTGGTGTAGCTGTCGACCACCCGGCCGGTGACCTCGGACCGGGCATCGGAACTGGCCTTGGAGGCCGGGCCGACGCGCGCCATGGTCCAGCGGATCAAAAGCGCATAGAGCGCGAACCAGATCAGAAGCGGGATCACCAGCCTTGCATCGGCATCGAAAAGCAGCACCGCCGCGCCCACCATGTAGGCCAGCGAAAAGGTAATGGCGTCAAACACCTGAAACACGGCATCCCCGGCGGCGGGCGGGGTCTGCATGATGCGGTTGGCCAGCCGCCCGGCGAAATCGTTCTCGAACCAGCCCACCGATTGCCGCAGCACATGGCGATGCGCCCGCCAGCGGATGAGCGTGCCGAAATTGACGATGATGCCATTGTTCAGCAGCGCCGTATCCAGACCTTGGACCACCGGACGGATCACCAGAATGAAAAGCGCCACCGCCGCCAGTTCCCAGCCGTAATCGGCTATCACCTGTTCGGGGCTGAGGCGGCTCAGAATATCGACCAGCCGGCCCATATAGGAAATCAGCCAGATCTCCATCGCGGCGACCACCACCGACATGATCGCGGTGAGCAGAAAGATCCGCTTGAACGGCTGTGAATAGGCCCAGAGAAAGGGCCAGATGCGGCGTGGCGGGCGATCTTCCTCCGGGTAATCGGTGAAAGGGTCGACCATATTTTCGAAAAAGCGAAACATCGGGGCAGACCGGGAAACGGGGCGTGGACGCCAAGATATAGCGCCGATGTCAGAGGAAGACCATCACGGCCGATCCCGCCAGCGCCGCCGCCATCACCGTGCGAAAAACCACCCAGGCGGTGGGCGTGGTCAGCAGGAGCGCCAGCAGGGTTCCGGCAAAGCTCCAGAACAGGCAGACAAAGAGGTTGAGGCCGGAAAACGCCGTCGCCAGCCGCCCGGCATCGACCCAGGCCCCAAGGCCCGAGCCATAGCCCGCGGCGGCGGCCATCGCGACGGCCCAGACCTTGGGGTTGACCCATTGAAACAGCACCGCCTCGACAAAGGTAAAGGGGCGTTGCCCGGCCTTGTGGGCAGAGGCCGCCCGGGAGCGCAGCAATTGAACGGCCATGAACAGGATCCACCCGGCGGCGACGATCCTGAGGGTCAGGGCCAGGGCCGGGTAGGCCGCCAGAACGGCCCCGATGCCAAGCCCCGTCAGTCCCGCCGTGATGCCGACGCCGACAACCACGCCCGCGACATGCGGCAGGGTGGCACGAAAGCCGAACCGCGCGCCCGAGGCAGTCAGCAGGATGACATTGGGGCCCGGTGAGAAAAGCCCGAAAAAGACGAAAGGGTAGAGCGGATCCATGGCCGAGACAGGAGGGCGCGGGCGCGGCGCTGTCAAGCTAGCAGATCGGCCTTTGACAGGGAAAAATCGGAGGCGATCCAGCGCGCCTCGACCGCGCGCAGGGCCTGGCCGAGATCCGGACCGGACAGGCCCGTCGTCTTCAGATCCGCGGCGCGCACCGGGCAGACCTGCGCGGCACCGTGCGTGACGGCGGCAAGGTCGGCCTTGGTCACGGCGGCCTCAAATAGCGCCGCGCGCAGCAGCACCACATCGCGACCCGCCTGTTCACCCAGGAAATAGCCAAGCGCCCCCGGCCCCGCCGCATCGCCGATGCGCTTTTGCCGGTTGGCGATGCCGCTGGCCTGCGCCTTGCTGAGCCTGAGCGCGACCGCCATATCCTGACCGCCCAGAAGCGCCAGCCGCCGGACCGGATCGGGAGAAAGACCTGCTTCACCCTCCAGATGAACCAGCAGCGGCAGGGCGGTCGCATCGGCCCCCGGCAGCACCCGCGCCAGCACACCAGATTGCACCATCGCGGCCATGGCCGGGCCGGGGTCGGGGGCACCCAGCAGCTTGACCATCTCGGCCCCGACGCGTTCGCGCGAAAGCTTCTCCAAGCCACTCGCCATTTCGGCGCAGGCGGCCAGCCCGTCGGCATCGAGCCCCCCCGAAGGGTCGGCATAATGCGCGTGAAAGCGGAAAAACCGCAGGATGCGCAGGTAATCCTCGGCGATGCGATCATGCGGGTCACCGATGAACCGCACCCGGCGCGCCGTCAGATCCGAAATGCCGGTGCCAAGCGGGTCGATCACCGCGCCTCGCGCATCGGCATAAAGCGCGTTCATGGTGAAATCGCGGCGCAGGGCATCCTCTTCGACCCGTTCGGAAAACGCCACCACTGCGCGGCGGCCATCGGTCTCGACATCGCGGCGAAAGGTCGTCACCTCATGCGGGAACCCATCCGCCACCACGGTCACGGTGCCATGGTCGAAGCCGGTGGGGACCGGCTTCATATCAGCCGCCTCGGTGATCTGCATCACCTGTTCGGGACGCGCATCGGTGGCGATGTCGATATCGGTGACCGCGCGGCCGATGATCCCGTCGCGCACGCAGCCGCCAACGAATAGGGCGTGAAAACCGGCCTGCTCCAACGCCGCGCAGACGGCCTGTGTTGCCGGACGGGTCAGCCAATTAGTTCGCAGAATCATAACGCCACCCTGTCGGCCAGACCCTTGAGCATCCGCGCCGTTGCCCCCCAGATGTAATAGGGACCATAGGGGGCCACGTAAAAGGCGCGCCATTTTCCCTGCCAACGGCGGCGTTCGACCCGGAAATTGGCCGGGTCCGTTAGGAAATGCAGCGGGACCGAGAACACTTCGGCCACCTCGCCGGGTTCGGAAACCGGATCGAACGGCGCACGTACGCGGCCCACAAAAGGGCTGACCGAATAGCCGGTGACGGTTTCATGCGGCGGCAGGCAGCCCATGATTTCCACGTTTTCGGGCCGCAACCCGATCTCCTCATGGCTTTCGCGCAGGGCGGCGGCGGCGGCGTCAGTGTCGCCCGCATCCACCTTGCCGCCGGGAAAAGAGATCTGGCCGGGGTGGTGTTTCAGGGTCGAGGCGCGTTGCGTGAGAACCACCCGCGCGCCGCCGCCGGTATCGACGATCGCCATCAGCACGGCGGCCGGCTTCAGCTTGCGGCCCGCAGGCAGCACCACGTCCGGGTTGAGGTCAAAATCGGACGAGGCCGGGGCAGACCCGGCCAGCGCCCGTTTTATGGCACCAAGATCACTCAGCGGGCTTCTCGGCCTCGAAGCCGAGCGTGGTGGGGTCAAACACGTAATGCGCGCCGCAGAACTGGCAATCGGCGGTCAGCGTGCCGTCATCCTTGGTCATATGGCCGATATCCTTGGCCGAATAGATCGACATCGATTGGCGCACCCGGTCGGGCGAACAGGAGCAGCCAAACTCCACCGGCAGGGCATCGTAAACGCGGGGGGCCTCCTCATGAAAGAGCCGCAACAAAAGGTCGGTGGGCGCGACCGATGGGCCGATCAGTTCCAGATCCTCGACCGTATCCAGCAGCATATTGGCGCGGGTCCAGTTCTCGGCCTGATCCTCGTCCAGAATATCGGCGGCAGCCAAAAGGCCACTCTCGCCCGAGCCGCCTTCGCCGGTCACATGCGGGCTGGATTTCGGCATATGTTGCAGCATCACACCACCGGCGCGCCACCCGGCCACGCCGCCGGGCTCCTGGCTGTGGCCATAGGACAGCGCGAACCGGGTCGGCAGCTGTTCGGATTGCGCGAAATAAGCCTCGGCGCAGGCCGCCAGCGAACCGCCGGCGATGGGGGTGATGCCCTGATAGGGCTCCATCCCCTTGCCCTGATCGATCAGGATCGCGAAATAGCCCTTGCCGATCTGCGCAAACGGGTCTTTCGCATCGTCATAGGTTTCGGCATCGAAGCTGGCATAAGCGCGGATCCGTGCCCTGGCACCGGGTTCAGCCGGGGCAGAGATATCGGTCGCCAGAATGCGCAGGGGTCCGTCGCCGCGCACTTGCAGGCTGAGCTTCCAGCGCAGTTTGATGGTCTGCCCAATGAGTGCGGTCAGCAGCGCCAGTTCGGCGACCATGCCCTCGACCCCGCGCGGGTAATCGTGCTGCGCCAGGATTTGGTCGATGGTGCCATCAAGCCGCGCCACCCGGCCCCGGATGTCGGACCGGTCCAGCTGGAAGGGCAGGACGGTGTCGTCCCAGGCGATTTTCGTGCTGAGGGTCATTGGCTTTCCTTCCGCGGCGCGGGCTGGCATACCGCGCCCATATAAGCGGGGCAAGCGCCTTGCCAACCCATCGCCCGCGCAAGAGCCCGCCATGAACCGCCGTTTCGGACCAAAACCCGACCCCAACCGCCGCTATCAGCCGCGCATGGGGGCCTATGCGATCGTGATGGCGGGCGACGGGATCCTGGCCACGTTTCAGGAACGCCCGGTGCCCGAGCTGCAATTGCCGGGCGGTGGCGTCGATCCCGGCGAAAGCGCGGTGCGCGCGTTGCATCGCGAGGTGCTGGAGGAAACCGGATACCGCATTCACGGCCCGCGCCGATTGGGCATGTTTCACCGCTTTACCTATATGCCGGATTACGAGATCTGGGCGCAGAAGCAATGCCATGTCTATGTCGCGCAGTTGGGCCCGCGCATCGCGGCCCCGTCCGAGCCGGGGCATATTCCGGTGTTTCTGCCATGGCAGGTGGCCGAGGAACGTCTGGGCGTCGATGGCGACCGGTTTTTCGTGGGCCGGATCAGGCGGGCGATGGGCCTGTAAAGTCAAAGGCAACCAGCGAAACATCATCGTCAAATTCGGTCCGCCCGGCAAAATGCTGTAGCGCGGTAACGAGGTTGTCCAGCAGGGCGTCACCCTGATCATCCGCCGTCTGGCGCAGCAGGGATTCGAGCCCGTCTTCGCCCAGATCACCGGTGCCGATCCCCTGACATTCGGTGACACCGTCGGAATACATAAACAGCCGGTCACCGGGGGCGAGGGTGAATGTGAAGCTGTCGAACACCGCATCTTCCAGCAGGCCGATGGGCATGCCGCCCGCACCCTGCCAGGTGACCGAGCCATCAGGGTGCAAAATGGCCGGATGCGGGTGCCCCGCCTGCACCATCGTCACAGCACCGCTACGTAAGTTGAGATCGGCCAGCGCGAGCGTGAAATAGAGATCGGTACCGATTTCGCTGAACATCATATGGTTCAGCTTGGCGGCCACCTTGTGGGGGGGCAACAGATCCCATTGCCCGCCCTTGTTCTGGGTCATCGCCACGTTCTGTTCCGGCGCGGCGGTGCCCAGAAGGGCCGCCATCCGCGCCGCCAACAAAGCAGAGGTCACGCCATGCCCGGACACGTCGAGCGAAAATACCCCGATCCGCTCACCATCAATGGGAAAGAACCCCACCAGATCGCCGCCGACATGGCCGCTGGAGCGCAGGGTCAACGCGATCTGACCGGTGTCGAACTGCCGGAAGGTTTCGCGCAGCAGCGAATCCTGAAGATCCTTTGCATCCTGTAGATCGCGGTCGAGCGCATCATAAAGCCCGCGCATTTCGGTCAGGGTTGTGCGCACCCGCTGATTTTGCCAGACCAGTTCTTGTTGCATGTCGATGATCCGTTTTCCGGCTCGCATCCGCGCCCGCAATTCATGCGGGTCGAGCGGTTTCGAGACGAAATCATCGGCACCGGCATCCAGGCCATGCGCAATCTCGGATTTCTCGGTCTTGGATGTCAGCAGGATGACATAGGTATAGCTTTCGCGGCCCATCTGGCGAAAGGCCCGGCAAAATTCCGGGCCGGTCATGCCGGGCATCATCCAATCGGTCAGAACGATCGAAATAGAGGGGTCGGCAAGGGCGGCCAGCGCATCTGCGGGCGTTTCACAGACCGTGACCGGATGCCCCCATTTCCTGAGCAGAGTGGCCAGCAACCGGCGCTGCGCGCGGCTGTCATCCAGCACCAGAACATGCGCAGGACCGGCGACAAAATCGACCCCGGGATGGTGCTTGATATGAATTGCGTCCTCCGGCACGAGTCCCCCTGCCTTGGTTCCCCCCTGCTTGGCAGATCAGGTGTTAAATCCAAGTGAAGGGTAAAATCCAAACCATTCGAAAATTGGTCTGCAAGCCTCTGTTAACAAGTGCGGGCCCAGGGTGTGCTGGCGTGGGGGCGCGACGTTTGGAGGGTGGCATGATCGATCGGGCCCGTTTGACCGAGTTGAAAGAGGAAATCGGGGAAGAGGATTTCGGCGAAGTGGCCGAGATTTTTCTCGAAGAAATGGGCGAATTGCTGTCGGTTCTCCGCACTGACCCGGCCGCAATCACACCGGCGGCATTTCACGGGTTGCGCGGCAGCGCCTCAAATCTGGGGTTTTCCGGGTTTGCCGCCGCGTGCAGCGATGCGGAAAAACGCTGTCGGGACGGTGAGGCGGTCGATATGGCCCCGCTGGTGGCGCTGTTTCAGGCTTCGGTGGACGCGGCGGGCGAAGAGTTGCCCGCGATGGCGGCCTAGATCATGAACTCGGCCAGAACTTCATCCTCGGTGATGTCGCGATAGGCAAAGCCGCCCTCGGCCATCTGTTCAAACAGCCGATCGAAGCTTTCCGGCGCGCCGGTCTCGATACCGATCAGGACCGAGCCGAAATTACGCGCCGATTTCTTGAGGTATTCAAACCGGGCGATATCCTGATCCGGGCCAAGCAGTGCCAGGAAATCCTTGAGCGCGCCGGGGCGTTGCGGCAGGCGCAGGATGAAGTATTTCTTCAGCCCCTGGAAATGCATCGCGCGTTCCTTGACCTCGGGCAGACGCTCGAAATCGAAATTCCCGCCCGAGGTGACGCAGACGACCTGTTGCCCCTGCATGGCCGCGCCAAGATCGCGCAGGGCATCGACAGCTAGCGCGCCGGCGGGTTCCAGCACGATGCCTTCGATATTCAGCATCTCCAGTATCGTCACGCAGATCCGGTTTTCGGGGGCCACCAGCACATCGCCGGGATCGGTCTGGCGCAGGATCTGAAACGGATGCGCGCCGATCCGCGCCACCGCCGCGCCATCGACGAAGCTATCGACACGCGGCAGGGTGACGGGTTTGCCCGCTTTCAACGCAGATGTCAGGCTTGCACCACCCGCCGGTTCCATCAGTTTCAGCCGTGTATGCGCCCCGACCGCGGCCAAATAGGCGGTGACACCCGCCGACAACCCGCCGCCGCCCACCGGCAGAATCAACCGGTCGGGGGCCGTGCCCAGTTGGTCGATCAATTCGACCGCGACCGAGGCCTGACCTTCCATCACGTCCAGATCATCGAAGGGAGACAGGAAATGCGCACCGCTTGTCGCGCAAAAATTCTGCGCCGCCGTCAGCGTGTCGTCGAAATAATCGCCCACCAGGCGGATCTCGATGGCATCGCCGCCGAACACCTGCGTCTTGGCGATCTTCTGCTTCGGCGTGGTGACCGGCATGAAGATGGTGCCGTGTTTGCCCATGTGGCGGCAGACGAACGCCACCCCCTGCGCGTGGTTTCCGGCACTGGCGCAGACGAATTGCCCCTGATCGGGATGCAGCGCCAGATGCTTGGTGATCGCGTTGAAGGCACCGCGGATCTTGTAGGATCGCACCGGCGACAGGTCTTCGCGCTTCAGCCAGATATCGGCCCCGTAACGATCCGACAGATAGGCATTGCGCAACAAGGGTGTTTCGGGAAACAGCGCGCGCATGGCATCGGTCGCGTGGCGGGCGTTATCCGCGAAATTTGTGGTCATTGCAGGGGCCGACCCTCGATCTGCATGCCGTAAACGGTGGTCATCAGCGACAGGTTCAGAAGGATCTGGAGCCAGTAGACCAGCGCCGAGGCAACAAGCCCGATAACGGAGGCCCCAAACACCACGTTCACAGCGCTGCTGACGATGCTGATCCCGATCGCCAGAACAACGACGGGCACCAGAATGTCGGTGGATACGGGTATGGTCTCGTTCCAGCTTTCCTTGAGCGTCATGCGTTCGCCCACGGCCGCCGCGGGCAGGATCAGGCCAAAGCGCACGGCAAGCCAGGAAAAGCCGATTGCGGCCCCAAGGACCAGCGCCCAGAGCACCGCCAGAGATTGAACCGTCGTCATGATGATGAACACGAGCAGCCCGAAACCAAGACCCGCCACAAAAAGGGCGAGGAACAGAACGATCAACCGCCCGATATAGGATTTGATATTGCCGCCGCGCCAATGCGGCACGACACCGGTACCATATTCCTCGCGCAGGACATATCTGTGCCAGCCGACAGCGGCCCAGGCCGAGGTCACGATATTTACGAGGAAAAGCACGAGTATCAGGCCGGGGTTCTGTGGCTGCGACACGCCGCCGGGGCCCGGAACCGTCTGAGCCGAGAGATAAAAGATCACCAGCATCGGCCCGGCCGTTAGCAGCAGCGTCAGCCGCGCCGCCTGTCCCAGATTGCCGAAAACCTGCCGCACCACATGTTGCAGCATCCGATACCCGTCATCCATAACGCACTCTCCTTGCTTCCCCCCTGAAAACCCGGTATCGCCCGCGCGGTCAATCTAAATTCCCGGAGTGCCTGAAATGTCCGCGCCCAAGAAAGTCGTCCTTGCCTATTCCGGCGGTCTCGATACTTCGATCATCCTGAAATGGTTGCAGACGGAATATGGCTGTGAGGTGATCACCTTCACCGCCGATCTGGGGCAGGGAGAAGAGCTGGAACCGGCGCGCGCCAAGGCCGAGCTGTTGGGCATCGCGCCGGAAAATATTCATATCGAGGATGTGCGTGAGGAATTCGTCCGCGATTTCGTGTTCCCGATGTTCCGCGCCAATGCGGTGTATGAGGGGCTGTATCTGCTTGGCACCTCCATCGCGCGGCCGTTGATTTCCAAGCGTCTGGTGGAACTGGCCGCCGAACACGGGGCCGATGCGGTGGCCCATGGCGCGACCGGCAAGGGCAACGATCAGGTCCGGTTCGAACTGGCGGCCTATGCGCTGAACCCCGATATCAAGGTGATTGCGCCCTGGCGGGAATGGGATCTGACCAGCCGGACCAAGCTGATTGATTTCGCAGAGAAAAACCAGATTCCGATTGCCAAGGACAAACGCGGCGAAGCGCCGTTTTCGGTCGATGCGAACCTGCTGCACACCTCGTCAGAGGGCAAGGTTCTGGAAGATCCGGCCGTGGATGCGCCCGACTACGTCTATCAGCGCACCGTGCATCCCGAGGATGCGCCTGATACGCCCGAATACGTGGAAATCGGCTTTGAAAAGGGCGACGCCGTCAGCATCAATGGCGTGGCGATGTCGCCCGCCACGATCCTGACCCGGTTGAATGAATTGGGCGGCAAGCATGGCTGCGGGCGGCTTGATCTGGTCGAGGGCCGCTTTGTCGGCATGAAATCACGCGGCATCTACGAAACGCCCGGCGGCACCTTGTTGCTTGAGGCGCATCGCGGCATTGAATCGATCACCATGGATCGGGGTGCAATGCATCTGAAAGATGAGCTGATGCCGAAATACGCCGAGCTGATCTATAACGGGTTCTGGTTCAGCCCCGAGCGCGAGATGCTGCAAGCCGCGATTGACGCCAGCCAGACCTATGTGACCGGCACGGTGCGGATGAAGCTCTACAAAGGGCAAGCGCGCACAGTCGGTCGCTGGTCTGATTACAGCCTCTATTCCGAAGCGCATGTGACCTTTGAGGACGATGCCGGGGCCTATGATCAAAAGGACGCGGCGGGGTTCATTCAACTGAACGCCTTGCGTCTGAAACTGCTGGCGGCACGCAAACGGCGGATGGGCTAGCGCAGTTTTCGCGCTTCGATTTCGCGATAATAAGGCAGGGCCTGTTGCAGCAGGTCCGCCGCCGCGCCGGTGAGCTCAGGCAGCGCGCCCTCGGGGCCCGCAAAGCCGGTGCTGCTATGGATCGCACCATACCAATACGCGGCCCAAACGCCATCATCGGCATGGCCGCCCGCGGGCCAGTGCAGCATGGAATCGGTGAAATCCAGGCCGATTGTGGCGCAGAGTTTTAGCAGCATTTCCCGTGGGTTGGCCCGAATATCATCGCTGTCGATCACCACGCCGCCGATTTTCTCATAAAGCGCCATCTGCTGTGGAAAACCGATATCCTCAAGCGTCGGGTTCTCGCGTTTCGCGGCGTAGGAGGCGATGACGCGCGCCGGGTGACGGATGAGGTGGACATGCAAGCAATCCGCGACCCAATCCATTGGCATTTCCGGCAGCATGTGATGTGGCATGTGCTTCATGTAAAAGTGTTTTTTGCCCTCGAGCACCGGCCCCCGGCATCGCGCAGCCACGCGGGCCGGATCGCTTTCATGGGCGGCAATGATCTCTGCCGAAAGCGGATGTTCCGAACCGCTCGCCTTCAGATAAGGGGCGTAGAACGGTTCATCCCAGATGGCGCAATCGCCGCGCGCGGCGAAGGCATACATCATCGCGGTCGACAGGTTTCTCGGCCCGCTCCACATCGCGATTTTCATGCGTCACACCCTGCGCACAACCCGAGCACAGCCTGCTCATACACGTCGTCGGCTATCATCCGCCGCCTCTCTCGTCTCTTTTCAATCGCGCGTGACCTCACGGCCTGTTGCGTTGTATTTCATCGCCAATGGCGCAATGAATAGGCCATAGCACAGGAGGGTGTCATGTCCCGAATTCAGATCAGGCAGAAGATCAAGACCGCCGTTTTGGGTATGGCGATCGTGCTGGGCGTTCTGGTCAGTGCCGGGCGCGGCGATCTGATGAAGACGCGCAGCGGTTTGCCCGATCCGGTCAGCCAGCAGCACGCGGCAAGCGGCCCGGCGTATCCGCAGGCGGTTCGGATCCGCATGCAGATTGAATCGCATCCGGTTGTCCTGCGCGTTATCGGCGTAAGCGTCGAGCGCCCATGTGCCGATCAAACCCGCGCTACATGAACACCGTGGCGTTGTTGCGCAGCACGATCTCGAACGCGAATACACCCAGGATCACGATCAGCGGGGCCAGGTCGATGCCACCCATATTGGGCAGGGCGCGGCGGATGGGGCCGTAGACCGGCTCCAGCAACCGGTTCAGCCCGGTCCAGATCTGCACGACAATGGGCTGACGCATATTCAGCACGCCAAAGGTGATCAGCCAGCTCATGATAATATGGGCCAGGATGATGAATTTGGCGACCGAGATCAGCATCAAGAGGATCTGGAAGATCGAATACATGGGCGGGCCTCTGCTCAACAACCTCTGCGTTGCGGCAACAGGTAAGCGGGTGGACTTGAAATGACAAGAGAGGCGCGCGCAAGGCCGGTAATCCGCCACGCCCGTCAGCCTGTCACCGCCGGATACCTGCCGGGATTAAACATTGCCAAAGCCCCGCAATGGCCCAAGGATGGCACCCACGCGAACCGGCGGGGGGCAGATGGGCGATATCACGATAGGCAAGCGGATCTGGGGTTGGTTTTTCTTCGACTGGGCCAGCCAGCCCTATAACACGCTGCTGCTGACCTTCATTTTCGGCCCCTATATCAACGAGCTGTTGGGCGATGGCACCGCGGCGCAGACGGCCTGGGGCTATGGCATCGGGGCGGCGGGGCTGGCGATTGCGGTCCTGGCCCCGGTGCTAGGCGCGATTGCCGACCGGTCGGGCGTGCATATGCGGTTCATCTGGCTGTTTTCTGTGATGTATGTGGTCGGGGCGGCGGGGCTGTGGCTGGCGGCACCGGGCAGTTTCAACCTGGTCCTGATCATGCTGT
>Ga0316205_10001539_pt1 | contig 28201 bp, 15 predicted proteins | sample 3monthpyrite_MG_FD_204941 | JGI IMG/M metagenome (GOLD analysis project Ga0316205, IMG submission 204941) | Microbial mat bacterial communities from mineral coupon in-situ incubated in ocean water Damariscotta River, Maine, United States -... | ecosystem: Environmental > Aquatic > Marine >...
GTACTACCAGTAATTCCGCAATCCGATATACGAAGTAGTTTCTTTAGAATGTTGCCCACCAAATCAAAGTTAAAACCATCGTCCTGTCTTTTGGTTCCAGTATCTGGGCTATAAGTATGTGTGTCGCTTACCAGAGAATACGTGTACTGTTCACTACGTTGTCTCACTAATCGAAAGGTTGTAGTATCATAGGCGTAACGCGTCATTATGTCATTTCCAAAAGCAATTAGCAAGCGTTGCCCTTTGGCATTGTACACGATATTCTTCACATACTCAGTGCTGTCATACGCTACTGTTTCCAAACTTCCAGCACGGTTGTACGTGGGAATAATTTCTTTTCGATTGGTATTTACATCTTCAGGTAGCGTTATTTTAGTCGCTCTGTTCAATGCATCAAATTCGCTACTTGTTTCAAATTCTTGTGTTCCAAGGATGCTAGGTGACCCTGTCCAGTCAACAAGGTAGGTGGTGTAACTGTCCAGTGCGCTTTTCAATGTTGCACTGCTGATGACTTGTTGCTTTTTAGAAAGCAGATTACCTTTAAAATCAAATTCTATCATTTCAATCTTACCACTTTCATCGTACTGTTGCCAAAGTTGTCCGTTTAAATTAAGGTCTTTAGGGGTAGTCGCTTCTTCACCGTAAACAGCATGGCTAGTCAAACGAAGAGAATCACTCGCATTGTTTTTTGTCCATCCATTTGTAGGTCTGCTTAATCTGTCATAAGCACCTAAGGTTATTGCTCCCTTTGCATCCGAGCTTTCAATTGGTTTTCCAGGAGCATCGAGTAAAAGCACATTTTGTCCCTGATCAATGTGCTTTGTCCACAACGGTGTTAAATGCTGTTTTTCTCCATCTTCACCTTCCTGCGGTTGCCGTAAATCATAAATATGTTGAAACACCTTGCGGTTGTAGGGGTCTATTACCTCGAGCAAATTACCACGAATGTCATATGCGTAGCTCATTACCACATCTTCGTAGATCTCGTCCACAGCATTGTATTGTACTTTGTGTTCTGTCGTTTGGATCACTCTTCCTAATACGTCCACCAAGCTGCTTTTCGGTGTGTACCAATGACTTTCTGGAACGGTTGTATTGCCTGGGTTGGTCATCGGGGCCAAATCATTGGCATCATAGGTATAATTCTCCCATGGAGTGGGTATAAATTCACTTGGGGTATCCAATGCATTCGGTACTCCGTACACTACACGCTGTTCACTTTTGTCAGGGTTGATCGTTTTCACCACTCTTCCCGCTGTATCGTAGAACAGTCGTGCTTTTAGGCCAAGTTGTGGTGAAATGATTCCTCCCGTTGTGCTCAATTGGGGCAATGTGTATTCAAAGCCTTTGTCGAAAAACGGTTCGTATTGCTCTACCACTGCCCCCTTGTTGTTGTATATTTTCCAACCACTCACCACTACATTCAATGGGGTCTCGGGAGCTCTTTCTATTCCAATGGCAGCCGCATTACTCTCCTGATCTGTTGGAAGCCCCGATGATCCAAATGTCTCGTTCCCAAAAATGACATCTTCAGCTTGTGCCCTAGTTTGCAACAATCGACCGAAACCATCGCTGTAATCTACTTTTATAATCCTCGGACTGTCAGTGCTTGGATCGTCTTGCCAATGCTCCTCAAGCAAAATCGTTTTGACCCACACGGGGTTTCCCTCATTTACAAACGCGAAGAAATCGTATTCCATGCGCACAGATGGAGCAAAGCGTTCGTAAAAACTCCCTGTCGCAGCTTTGTAATCACCTTGGGTGCCTTTTCCGATCACTGCTGTGGCACGCAATAAGCCAAGGGGAGAGAAATCAAATTCCGTGATATTGTCGTTGGGATCGGTTACTTTATTGGCTTGCATCACACGATAATCGTATTCAGCAGTGGTCTCCAAATAATCCGTTCCATTGAGGTATTGTCGGGTAGTTTCGGGCATTAAGCTGTAATTGTCATAAGCCACTGTGGAAGTATTGTCAAATACATCCTTGCTTTCGAGCATCAATCCTACTGGATCTTCAATGGCAACATCTTGCCAGTCAAGTTTCATCCGTCCACCTTCGGTATACCAGCCTGGAACATGATCAGGGAAACCCGTTCTTCTGTCTTTGTAGCCCAAACGCTCATCCTCATTTTGCAACAAGCCTTCAAACGCAGTAGGGTAGCCGTTAGTGTCGCTCCAATCGGGTGTAGCTTTAAAGCATTCGGGGGTATCGGTGTCATAAACATCCGAGATAATCGAATCTGTCAATACCAAAGCTTCGCTTCTCACAGCAGCTCCGTATTCTCCAATTTCTCCGTAGGGCAATCCTTCAAAGGCATCCCCATCGTAAAAATTAAGACTGCACCCAATAACTGGTAATGCTGTTGGATCGTCAAAGATCACATCTCGAAATGCAAAAACAGACGTGCTGTTAGCCAATTTGGTAGCATCGAAAGACTTGGAGCGTTTTACTCGGTCCACCATGTATTGTCCGTCTTCAAGGTCTACATAAATAAATTCACTTTCACCGTAGGTTGCCAAATACTGTCCATTTCCGCCACTCAGGGGAGTAGCTCCGCGTGGTAAGCCTACACTTAATTGACCTGAGGCTTGTCCGTAGGTATCGTACTCTTTCACAAAGCTCATGCTGTGCATGGGATCATTTCCACGTTCATACTGTGAAGTTCGCTGTCCAACACTGAAGGGAAAGAAAATGTATCCCGTTCCTGCCCAATAGCCTTGTCCCGATGTTGACCATCCTTTGAATAAGCTGGGATCTTGTTCAGGAGAAAATTCTTGTCTTACACTCATTAAGTTTTCAGAAACGGTATAAGGTCGGTTTTGCAAAGGTGTTCCATCCAAAGCGTATGTTTCGGAGCGCAATAATGTACCTCTCAATGTTCTCAATGCATCTCTTCGCGCCCTTCTTGGCAACTCAGCGAGCAACGTCTTCATTTGTTGTGTTCGCTCCAATACATTTGCATCTCCCTGCCAGTACTCATCGCTAAAGTTCACTTCATGCCAACGGGTAAAATCCGTTCCTACTGGCCCTGGCTCAAACCAACTGCGGGTTTGGATAGGTGGTGTGTATTGCTCGGAGGTAATTCCATTAAATTCTATTTCAGAAGTTCCCTCTCCAGCTGCGGGAAGAGAAGAAAACAGTTCATTGGCATTGAATTGTTCAAACGTTTCCGTATCCACAGTGTCCACGCGTCCAAAACCTCTGAATTCGCGTTCTGCACCGTCCCAATAGCCGTGGTGATACGAGTATTGCGTGCTTAATTTCCCACCTGAAAGGAGATCTAGGACTTCCACTTGATTCACCACCTGAACAGAGAAGGGGAGTTCTGTTTTCCAACGCGTTTCCGGATTTTGTTCATCTAGGAGGTAATGCTCAATGGAAGAACCATACTGCACACGGGTAATACTTCCCATGTTGTTGTTCATTTCCTCCAATACATAGGGTTTGTTGTTATTGGTGAAGTCCAAATAATACATTTTCCCTGCACGCCCATCTGTTCCAGCCATGGACCATAAAATCCCAGGTTGTCCTGTTCCGTGCAGATCTGTGATCCGTAAATCATTGGGGTTAAATACCGCAGGTGTGTTTACAATCTTTACACCTTCAGAAAAACCATTGGCAGACTGATTGATATACAAGGTCACACTGTTGTTTTCCACAAAGGCGATATCGGCGAGGCCGTCACCGTCCAAATCGCCTACTAAAACTTGCGCAGGATTGTATTGTTCTGGAAAACGTGGCGCATTTGTCATGTTCACCTTTTTTCCAAAACGCCCATAGCCCATATTTGGCCAGTATTGCACTCTTCCTGAAGAAATGAGTACGATATCCTGCAGTCCATCTCCTGTCATATCAGAAAAGCGAATCCGTGAATCGGCAAAACTGAAATCGGCAAAGGTTTTATCCGCTACGCGTACTTTATCAAATCCTTTTTGAGGATCGTTTAAAAAACACTCGAATTTTGCGCCATTGTGGAGCACATCCGTCATTCCATCACCATTCAAATCCATAAGCTGTACTTCAGGATCTGAAAAATTGACAGATGGAGCTTTGCTGTACGGTTGAAAAAGTTGTTGGCTCCAAACTTCACCAAATTGTCCGGGGTAATAGCCCGTCATTAGTTCATTATTGACCAACAAATCATTTCTCCCATTTCCATTGGCATCGACCAGTCGTACGCCCGGTTGTCCCAATTGAACGGCAGGAGAAATGCTCAATTTTTTTGGGGTGCTAAATTTCCCACCTCCTTTATTCAACCAATAACGCGCTGCGATACTGTCCAATTGTAATAAATCGGGAAGTCCATTGCCATTGAGGTCTGCCAGTTCGTATCCTGGTTGTGCAAGCGATAAAGCGGGAATAGGTCCCGATACTTCGCCCAAACCTCTCCGCGAAGGGACAAAGGTAGAATAGCCAAAATCCAATGGTGGCATAAATTCACTTTCGGTGCCGTCGTGTCCTTCAACACGTACAGCTTTCAACAGAGAAGCACCATTGAGGGGCAATTCCGTTAAATAGTCAAAGTGATAGGTTTTTGTTTTGAATGTTTCTGTGGTATGCGTGTATGTTTCTACGTTTGCACAGCGCTTTGTTGTCCGCATCTCAAATCCTTGTCGGTAGGATGAAAAAGGATCAGGACGCTCTTCATAATTGAATTTTACTTCACAGACGTATTTCTTCTCTTCACCATCCATGTATTGCGCATATTTGATGGAGGAGAGGTAAAGCTGATCATACGCATGAGGACTGGTGGCTGAGTTTTCTGAAACGAGTTCACGTTCATATTCGTAGATTATTTCATTGCCTAATGGATCGATTGTTTTACTCAGGCACCATCCAAAAACCGATTTTCTGTTTTCAGGATTGGCTAGCATACATGGATCCTCTCCTGTAAAATTCTCTGTGCCATAGAAACTAATCAAGCCATTTTTACTGCGTACTTCCCAATAGTCTTCTCCAGTGCTTTTTTTGTGGTGGATGATCCTTGCAAAAAGTCCTTCAGTACGCGGGCGGTAATAGTTCTTTTCATGACTGACAATTCCTCCTCCTGTGATCACTGAACTACTCGAAGTTTTGCGCACCGGCACAAGGTCTTCTGATCCCGACAGGATAAAAATATCTTGGGCGTCATTGTATACAGGAATTCCTCGGGATGTTTTTCGTGTAACTCCAGGAATGCCCAATGCCCAGCCCATACCAAAAGTGCCATTTCCGTTACCCGTACTGTAACCCAATGTCAACTCTGGTTGAAAACCATTTCTACCGGGAGGAACAGCAATGGGGACACTAAAATTCCCCGTTCCAGTAAACAGGTTGGGAGAGAATTTCTCTCCGAGTCCACTTTGTGCACCGCCTCCTTGTGGAGGTACTATTGCTGAGGTTCCTTTCGTGTTTGACATGCGCTTTTGTGTTTTTTATTCTTTTTGGGAGAGGATAATAGTAGTGACCCTCGCATTTCCCATTGCAGAATTGGAGAATCCATCGATTTCGAACCCACTCTTTTTCCAGAGATTTATTTCAGTCTGAATGAGAGCATTGTTATTTTGAATTGCATCTTCCATCGATTTGTAATCAATTTTTTTTAAGTCGAAGGTTTTTAAATTTCCGTCTGGTTGAGTAACAAACACTCTAGACTGAAACATTGTTGGGAATTCATACACATTTATAATAACTGTTTGAGGTTCATTCTCCTGTGCATTCACATTTCCCACTCCTAAGAAGAGCATTACCGTAATGGTTAGCAGTATTCGTTTTACATTTTTCATAGTTCTATTTAATTACAGTGTTTTTTTATGAGAGGGTTAAGATCATTCATCCTCTTTAACCATAAGGTATATGATTTCAATGGTAGTACCCACTGTAGTTCTAGAGTTCGTTGAACTAACAATCTTATAACCACTCTGAATCCATTTGTCCAACTCCTTTTTCAAGATAATATCTGAATCCTCTTGTTCTCCCTTTCTACTACTAGTAAGTTCAGACTTTGTATAATCCGGTTCTACAGTTGTTATTCTATATGATGTTTCTCCCATATATTGCATCCTTATCAAAACAGTAGATCTCTCCTGTGCATTCACATTTCCTACTCCTAAGAATAGCATAGCTATTAGTGCTACTAATTTTACATTATTCATAATTCTATCCTTTTCTTATTAAAATAACACTTCTATTGAGGTGATTACAATGGATAAACAGGTAAGTCAGCCTTACAGCTCACCAGTAATAAAATATCTGTTATATTTTCCTCACTGAACAATTCACGATTCAAAGCAGTATTCTCAAAGGCCAAACGCAATTTCACAAATGGTGAAGCAGGACTTTGCGTACTCAAGACATTCGTTAAAGCCGTAGCATTAAATGTTCCGTTCACCGTCTGTCCTTCCATGGGTTGGGTATTGGCTCCAGCGCTGACCAAACTGAAATCGGCAATGCTTACTTCGTCTATGAAACCATCCTTTCGCACAAAGTGCAAAAGTATATTGGAACCATCCAGGCGAATATTGTCTATACCAACGGGGAATTGATCGTGCTTTAGTTCAATATCCACAGAAAACTCTGCGCCTCCGTCCTGCGCACCTGCAAGTTCGTACCATTGATCTGGATAATTGTTTTTAAACGAGAAGCCTCTACTGAAGCCCAAGGTATTGTCAATGTCTTGTAACACTTGATAACGGTATTGGAAGCTGTCCAATGCGGTATAATCAACCTCAATTACGACATCTGCAATCGTGCTGTAGTCCATTCGGTTTGAGAATTTCGGCATTTTAAACTCCCAACGCGACTCAATTCCCATTCCTTCAAACGGATTCAAGAGTTCGCTTTGAGCCGGTTGGAATTCAAACAGCCCTGTCTCGCGTGAAGCTCCAGTCAATGCCACTTGATCCACTTCCATACGACGGATCGGAACACGCTGGAATGTATTGTTGGCATTGATCACTGTGTAAGAATTTGTTCCTGCCGTCAATGTTGCTTTGATACTGTCATAGACAGGAACCAATCCGATTACAGAAACCTTTATTCCATTAACCAAACGTAGGTAGTGTCCAGGGAAATCATAATCGAACATACGATCAGTTAAATCAAAATTAAACACACCCGTATCTCTAAAGTTTTGGAAGGCTTCAGGGAAATGTTGTCCCAGTGAAATCACTTTCGTCATTTGCAACTTGCGCTTGGTTGTTTCAAAAGCATATTGATCCAGCTTAGTAAGATCCTGTAACAAGCGTGTGCTTCCTGTTAAGCCTCTTCGGTCAACTCCACCGCTTGTAAGCGAGCCTCCCGATTGAGGCACTTCCCAGTAATCATCCATAATGAATGGTCCAGCTTGTTCTTGTTGCTCAAAATAGTATTGTTGCTCTGCCGTTTTAGCCACTCCCGTAGCGATGTTTAACATATAGCTGTAGGTGCGTTCCAGGACATTGCCCATCCAGCGGTAGAGTTCAGCATTGGTAAACTTGGTTTTCAGAAATTCCAATGTATCCGTTGCATGATCCATATTCAAGGAAGCAATTTCCCGCTCCTGTGAAATAATTCGCGTATTTTGTTCTGCTACCTTAATCTGTTGATTGGCAAGACTGATGTCATAGCCAGCAAGATCACTTTGGTATTGCCATTCTTGTTCTCGACGTTGGTAGGATGCTAGTTGTGACATAATAGATGACGTTGAAGATGCTATTTGGGAAGCTGCCGCCAAGCTGTCATTAAGATTAAATTTGCCGGCCAAAGTCAAGGCGACAGCAGAAAGAGTGGCATCTATAACAACAGAAGCGGTTAGTAAAGCAATACTCGCATTCTCATACCCATTCAAACCATCACTAATCCAATCGTTGTAATTAGTTTGCACAAACTGCATTTTATCCAATTGTAAATCAGCTGTGGTTTCTTCATTCTGTGCTTGTTTCACACGCATGTCCTGCAACCTCACAGTAGACTTGGCTGTTTGCAAATCTTGGCGTGCGCGCAATTGGTTGTAATTTTCGGCATCTTCTTTTTCCAATGTAGCAAGGAACTGACCTTCCAGCTGTTGTGCTTGAGACACCAATTGTTTCGCACGCTCTACCAATACACGGAAACGGTATTGAGAAGGAACCAAGCTTCCAGACCCCGGAAGAATCAGATTTCCTCCTGCTCCAATAACAGGTACACCTGTGGTGCTGTCTGTTGGTGCAGCGAAAATATCCAGCGAACGTTCCATTCCTGCAATGTTTCGGCAGTTGTGAATTTTGAATAATTCAAGATTTGCCTTCAGTTCCAACGAGGAATAAACCGGATTGGAAGGCAAGCAGAACCCGTAATCAATAAACGGTGTAAAGTCTTCCTCATAAAGGAACTGTTCGTATAAAACAGGTGCATTGGAATACACTAAATTCGATTGGAAAGCTGTTGGAACAGGAGCCAATGGGTTATACGCAACATCATTGTTGAGCAATTGCTTTCCTGTGGCATCAATGAACTTAAATGTTAAAGGTTGCGCATTATCTACTACGGGATCCATCAACCAGGCTAATTTCCCATCAGCATCAGGAACTTCTTCAGGGGTCAACGAAGTAAGCGTCGCCAAGGTGTTGGTGAAATGTTCACCTACAGTTGAATTAAACGATCCTGTTTCCAATTCTGCGAACAAGTAACGGTATGCGTCATTCATTCGCTCACTAATACCATCCATAAACGTGGTCAGGTCCTCAGAAGCTGCGGGTGGATTTAAAGCACTAAAATCAGCAAGATAAGTAAATGCAGCGGAGAATTTCTCTTCCATTGTATCTACTGCATCGTTCATAATTGTGACCAATTCTGCAGAAGCTTCTTCTATTAAATCCATGTTATTCAGCCTCTGTAATTCTTCTTGCAATTCACTAAATGAATTCTCCCAATACTGATCAATGGGTGAGGTGATAGCTGTTTCCAGACAGTTATGTGAACTTGTATAACACTGAGAAGGTTTTACATTTAGTTCACTCACCTTCATCAAGCCAAGGGCTTCTGTATAGAGTTTACGTGCGTTTGGAACCGTCTCAATGGTGTCAATCGTAAATTCACGGTCGCCATACGACAACATACACTGGATGATGTTCATTAGGGTATATTTCGTGTACGCATTGGTACGCGTTTGCGCAATCAAATGTGGGTTTAGTGGATCTAGTAACCAATCCGCTGGACGGTCAAACACATTAGAGATGGACTCCTCCAATACCAACCCGTAAAAGATTTTTCGGTTCGTGGAAACGTTATTTGTGTAATCATAAATTGAGCGATACCAATCCAGCGCTATCGGGTAATCTCCACGTTGTTGCTGGTCAAGTGCAATGAGCATTGGTACAAAATAATACGCTTCATACATGACCTCTTTCACCGTATTGGTTCTAAAAAATGTTCCAACAGGATTCCCTTGAGGCGCATTCAAATTGCCCATCAAGTGTTGCTCAATATTTGCCGTTCGCAGATAGAAATTATCAATGCATTCACCAGAAACGATTGGGATTTGTACAATATTTTGAACTGGAGCAAGCGAGAAGACCACATCACTGTCCAAGGCCTCGGGCGAAAAACTATACCTTAAACCTACCAATGTATTCTTTGTGTAAACAGTTACGGCATTTCCACCTGCACCTAAGGAATAATTGAACCGCGGTGCGATGGATAAAACTTGTTTGTCAAAATTGCGAACCGAAAGAGGGTATTCGTATTCAGTAATGGTATCCGTCGTTAGTGAGTACGTGTAGTTGTATTCGGTATATTCTGTTTCTGAATACGCATTTCGTTGAGCAAGTACGAAGACATTATCTACATCATTTTTCCCAAAAAGACCAACAGGTTCTTTTATGGTCTTTATTAGAGGTGGCGATGAATTGAAATTTGAAATAGCACCGTATACATTTGTTTGCATTTCATCTTCAAAAAGAACGGTAATGCCAATTGTAGCATTCGCATTCGCCAATGTAGGTGGAACCATATGTTTAATGGCGGTAATGGGAAGCGAATCGTTATCAAAGAATAAGATATCACCAATGTAGTTACTAAAAGATTCTTCTTCTTGTCTATAATTCGCCTGGATATGTCTTTTTGTACCATCCAACCTTTCATAAGAAAAGATAAAGAATACATTATCCCATTCAAGATGATTTTGACAAATGGAAACGGCAATTAATTTGTCGGTCGGTGCTATAAATGAATTGGACTGAGTGTCAAACAGTTCAGTTGTTGCAGTTGGTCCAGAAACCATATACACAGATTCTGACAAATCAGGCAATTCAATCTCCTCTTCTTCAGTCCATTCACTACCTGCTATCATCAGGTCTTTTTTCAGATAAGCACATTTGAACTCACGATCGTCCATATAGGTGTAAAACAACCATAGCGCAGCGTCCGTCGCTTGTCCGTTATCGTCGTATTCTCTGTTAAGCGGCAAACAACCTATGATTTGCGCATCTTCTCTTAGCGTTGGAATTTCTCTCCAGAAATCATGTTCATTTGCATCTGCCGTGTAAAAGGGTTTCTCTGAATAATAACCCTTGCCAGAGATTGTACTTTGCCCAATGTAATAAGTCATGTATTCTCGAATGTTGTTATTCAAGTCTCCACAACAATCCAAGGGGTCTTTTTTGAAAATGTATGCGTGCGTGTTTGCTGTACAGATTTCCTTCAGGTTTTGAATATCCTCAAAATAGTCTTGGTATTTTTTGGCAGCCTGACACGCATTTGTCGGTGTAAATCGGTTCGCATTCTGAATTGTTTCTGCCAGTTCAATGAACGCAGGACTTTGTTTACGCTTGAGCGTAGGGTAGAGTACATTTTCAGGATAGATGTAAATAAACACCGCAGATCGCCAGGTTCCATAAGAGCCTAACCATTGCCATTCTTTATCGTAATTGGGTGCCGTAAGTGTAAAGCCATCGAGGTAATCGTCGTAAATCCCCCCTTCCAAAGAGAAAATTAACCCCTGGATGGTTTCAATAGCATGCGATATACGACTGTGCTTGACACAACAATTATCTTTTGTTTCAATGAAGAGTGTTTTTGCCAACCGTTCTGCTGCATCATCCAGTGATTCACAATCCTCACGCAACGCCTGAATAAGTGCATCGCGCATAACAGGCATAGAAATGTGTTCAGTTTCTTCTAAAACAGTTTCCCATTCATCCAGCACATTCTTTTTACGCTCAATGCGCGTATTCAGTGTGTCTTTCCAGGCTTTTTTATCTGCATGTGGTGAACGCCATTGTACGGCTTCCTCAACTAAGTTTAAAGGGAAATTGATGCTCGAAGGTGAATAGTTTTGAAAATCGTCTCCAGTCAATACGATGTTTTCATCATATTCCTGCAAGACATATTCGAAATAGGTCACATTGGCAATATTCACACGAACGGAAATGTTTACCACATCCTCGTATTCTGAAGGAAGCAAAGGAACAGTTCCATTGTCCAGAACTTCGTAAATCCTTCTCAATACAGTATATTCCGTTGATCGAATATTGAGTTGATTTAAGTAAGGACGAATGTCTTCTCCTGCATCTTGCTTCTCAAAAAGCTCTGTAAAATACTCGAAATAATTGTAGGTTGGAGGTGATGTAAGACGTCCAACAAGAAAGCTTAACATCATCTTATAGTTTGAAAATAATGTCGCTAGGGGAAGTGTATCATTGAAGCCTACACTTGCCTGATCATAAGCAGCTTCCAATGCAGCTTGTCTCGTCACCCAAGTATCATGTACCGTATTTCCTGTAACAAAGTCGTTGATGTTTTCAGGTGGTACAATATCAGGGAAGATCGTTGGTATTCGATTCCATTTCGACAATGTCTGTTGCCATTCAGAACGGTTCACTGTACTTCCTCTTGTGGGATCCAGGCGCATTTTCAGCACGTTGTAATATTTCACAGGAATTCCGCTCGGAAAGCTTCCAGCCACTTCTTCTTCAATCCAACCTGTATATGCTCCATCGGTAAAATAAAACCGCTTTTTCTTGCACGCCGTGACAAATAGGTCGGTAACAGCACGTAATTCATTGATTGAAGGCTGATTCGCAGGATCGTTACTTTCATAAGCTAGCATAATAGGAAGAATCTCAGAAAAAGCTTCGGCAGTTAGTGCAAAAGCATCCTCCAACACAGTAGTCGCTTCTAGTTTAAGGAAGTCATCGTTACTTTCAAAGTCCAGTATGAGGTCATTCAGGGTAGTATAAGGGCTGATATCATAAAGTACACTTGTTGTACCTGGACTTCCTGTATTGATGTGGTTCAGGATATGTGTAAAACCATTAACATCAAATGGAGATAACATGTCATAATAGGCAGTTCTTTGCGTATCTAATTCATCAATACGGGCATTGTACAAACCTGTGTATATTTCTGCGTCCGGAGTAACGAGTAACTCTTGAAGTTTAACCAGTTCAGGGTCAACAATTGGAATATCAGTTGCAGTTATTGCACCAACAGTAGCTGGAATGGTTTGCAAGGAACTATCCCATGCACCAGATGGTGGTTCGTTTAACGCTTTCCAGAAATAACGTGCCTTAAGCATCAATTCCTCAGGATCCGATCCTCCACTTGGGACGTGCTTGATTTCTTCTTTTACCCAGTTTTCATTGAGGAGTTGTCGTGCGCAGTTGCGGGCGATAGAAGCCATCTGGTACAATTGCTCCGTTGTAGGTTTATCATAGGTATACATGGAGTTCAAGTACTGCTCACAGGAAATTAGAATTTCCATTAAGAGGTTGAAACCGTACATATCTGTATGGAGATCATCAGTGACAACAACCATGCAGTCATCATATACTTCGCCAGAAATACCAGAGCGTAGGATTTCATATAGCTCTTTCAGTTTTCCATAGTTCGTTAAGGCACTGACCCCTGATGGCCAGGAGGTTGGGATGTTCCAGACAGTGTATAGAAAAGGATCCGTCATTCCTGAAGGTGCAGGAGAAAGGTAAGAATAGTCAAAATTATTGGCTGTGAACAGTTCATCACAGATGTCATCAGGGTTTGGAATTGTTGTTGTATCAAGGTCTACTTCGGCTTGATACACAAAGGTCATGTTTCCGCTCGTAAATGCAGCAAGCAAAGCAGTGCCAACGGTGAATTCTATCGATTCATTACCAGTAACGACCGGGCTAGAAATAAGATAATCTGGATCAACAGAGTCAGTAGTATAAACATCACTGTTTCCACTACTGGTTAATTCTAGATATCCTCCCGATAAAAAGTTTACAATAACAGGATCTGTCCATATCAACTCAACTGTTGTACCAGTTATATCCGTGTCAACCACATTAAGTACACTATTGTATCGCATCACAGGACTCGTTCCTTCAGGTTGGAACATATCTGGTTGACTTACAGCAGCCGTTGATTGTTTTAAGACAATATCTGTATTGGCTCCATTCAAGTCGGCGCTGAAAACTTCAAACTCATCAAATAGACTATCTGAAGGATTCTGAATACTTATTTTGTCATCTAGAAATTGAACACCATCTAGGTTTTCACCTGGTATACGCAAGATTCTTCCCTCCATATCCGCAGAAGTTCTGGAAAGAACTTGAGCATCCGACACTAGATAACTCAAGAATGCATCCGTATCTGCTTTTCGGTGTCGCCATAAATCCAATGCAAATTCGGAAGACTCATAAGTCATGTCGCCACGCCCTATGCTGTCAGGGTCAATGATTGGTTTCCATTCCGATTTAAAGGTTAAATCATTCGTTGGGTCAACGTCTTCACGGCTGTAGGCTGAGAAAGGAAAATCTGCACTCTTCCACAAATCGAACAAATAACTTTCTTTCCAATCTGAAACAAGCGATGCAGAAGGATTGGTAAGCGGATCGCGCTCAGTATCTCTAAAACCAAAGATCGTTTCCAAATTTTTCGCATTGAGTACTTGATCAACATCTCCATTGTCAAATGTCAACCACATTCTTAAAGCCGTAAGTTCGGTTGTTGAACCAGTTATATAGAGTGTTATTCCTAATCTATCAGATAAACGTTGTGCTTCTGTCCTTTGTTCAGTGGCATCTTGTATCGCGACTATGTCACGTAATTCTTCATAAGAAGTTCCGGCTTGAGTGAGCAGCGTTTTATACGTTAGTAAAATGAAATTTTTACGATCATTTTCAAGGCGTTCAGAAACTTCCGTCGAAAGTGTTTGTGTGGCAACATACTGCTCCAGAATTTCCGTCACAAGACGCATTCGGCAATACTCTTTGTGAAGAGTATCACAGTCTAGCGCAAACGATCCAAAAGGCTGAAAGAAATAATCTTCCAGTAAGGTTAGAAATGCACTGTAATTGACCGGCGTATAGGAAGGAGTTCCCGTTTTTTTTACATGTGTTGCTCCATATTTAACTAAATCAACCATGTAAGAAAACGGACTTACAGCTGAAGTACACTCTTCACATTCACAGCGGTTAATGAACTTTGAAAATGCGGTACTTGCAAACGTGGAGTCAGGAAGATCAGGAATAGATGGTGATTCCAGGGCGTAATCTGACATCTTTGCAGAAAGCAGATTTTTCACCAGTTTTTGGTTCTGTATAATCGTGTCTTGTACACGTGCAGCTTGAAATAAAGTGAAAGTTGGGTCTTCCACGGCATTGAGATAAACCTCTCTAGACGCCTCTGCTATTTTATAGAGATTGTCATAACCCTCATCAATTAAATGTTGGTTTTGATCAGCATCTTCATTAACTGTATATAGGTCGACATGGCCTTGGAGGACGGCAAGATCAGCTTCACTAATGGAAGCCGGTGGAAAGCCATCAATAAAGCGAATTGGTCCTGCTTTTTTAAATCCGTTGATAGAGCTTATACTTTTCGTAGCTAGAAAATCCGTAAAGGCAGTTGAGAAAGTTATTCCACTGATCGTCTCGATATCACCAATGGTGGGTGATTCATCGGCTGGCGTGATAAAATCAGCCGTTTCAACAAGCACAAAATCGGTGCTCCCAGGTGTCAAGTCTGTAAATGAATCAAAGAATATCGTTGTATTGGTCGGAATATATTCTACTCTCAATTCTACATTGATTGGAATAACACCTGTGCTTTCGACATCTAATGTGAACCCAGCAAAGGTTCCTGTTCCAAGATATCCTGACACAATTGTTCCAGTGGTCCCATTTGTAGCATAGATTCCATCAGAGATTTCATCTAGATTATCGGGGAATTCAATTTGATAAAACTTAAGCTTAGAAGTAAATGACCATGTTTCCGTTACGGCATCATACATTGGCAGGAGTCCATTCTTTGATACGCCAATGATGGAAACGTCAGATATTCCAGTTGGAACATCGGTAACAGGGTAGTACGTTCCTTCTGAATACACAGAAAGATCTCCAGAATTCACGACAATGTTTGTAATGGGTGTATAATAGTATCCAGATGCCCCGTCATCCAATCGAAGGTAACATACATCAGAAAGTGTTTTAGGAACTCCATCCATTTGTATGTTCAGTAAAAAATCCTTACCATCTTCTTTCGTTACAAAAGGAATATCCACAACAGCGACTTCTGCAAAACCTTCTTTTACCGTTTCCGAAATAACCGTGAAAAGAGTAAATTCCGTTGGAGATTCACTAATATACGCCCTGAATGTGCAACGATATCCTGTTGGTAACGGGGCTTGCGATGTGGTCTCCCTGATATCAAACAAAATTTTATGATAGCTGCTTTCAGGTTTTTTAGCTATTTCAACTACTGTCTTATCAACAGAATATTCAAAACGTGTAATTTCAATCTGGTGGGTTCCTATATCCGTTAATCCTTCACGTAAAGTAAGGTTTTGAATTGGACGACTGGAAGCAGGCGCACCATCTATATAAGGGTTTTCACCCGAAATGATAACTCCTTTGTAATAAACCTTAGCAAAAACATTTTCAATAACCCCATCGATGAGAAATGCAGTTTCATCATTTAATTCAAAGGTAATGACAAAGTCTCCTGCTGCATCCGAACTACTTTTCCCAAGAAAATAGATATCCAATGGACTTTTTTGCCAAAGTTCTATTTCCAGATGGGAGATTTCTTCAATGAGCTCGGTTGTGTCAGGCGTAAAAGCGCAATCTAAATGTCCATTTACGACAAATCTTCTCTGATTGATGATGGTAGGGGATGGCATAGCTATTGGGTTTTTATATGTTTAATGTACTTATTGATTGTATTCACTACTTAGAGCTATCAAAGTCGAAAAAACAGGTCAACTTTTTAATATCAAGGTGGCTTGTACGGAGTGTAATCTAGAACGTAATTTATTGATAATAATTACCATTTAGGCACAGGTGTCAATTAATTTGTCGTTTAGTACATGTAAATGATTGTTCTACGTAATCGACTTTAATCAGTTGATATTTAATGCTGTGCGCTTGGGTGTTGAAGATTAAACAGCAATAAAAAACAGGTATATATACCCTAGATAAACCGTATTTATACGCTTAGTAGTTCTTGTTAATCAGATGCGTCTGTAAATGCGGAGAAATCCTTCAAAAGTTAGAACCTTCGATCTTCAAGTTGTAGCATTGTCTTTTTTCGATAGATGGCAGCACGCAACAGTATACGTCATTCGAATCAAGCGGTTTCTGCATTGCATGTAAAAGGGGATGGGGTAAGGAGTTGATCCCTTTGCTTATCCCTATCGTATGGTTAAACACTAGCAGTAAAGAAGACGAAAAGGCCTTCTGAATTATTCCAGATGGTCTTTTTACACAATAGGTCCAACTATGAGAACTGAAAGAATAGGCACACAGGTTTGAATTTTGACATCTAGGAAGTCCTTAACTTTACAAATGTTTAACTCAAAGGATCTTCAGACAAATGATCCTATCGTCAAAACACATAGATAACATTCGTTACTCTTGTTTATCTGAGTATTCTGTGGGAACAATCATGTCTTTAGTAAAGTCTAGATAATAATTTTTAATATCCTCGTTAACATTTTTGTACAAACCATAGACCTTTTTATGCTTGTCACTTTCAGCTTCCCACCAGGTGATACCTGAAACAAAATAACCGACGAATCCAATCCATAAAAAAATGATTGTGTAGTAATGTTTAATAAAAAGCACTTTGTAGGTTACAGTTTCATTACCAAAGATTTTCTGGTCTCCATACTTCGATTTTGATTTATACCAAAGATGAAGCCATATTAGAATTGGAATTGCGTTCACGGCAATACAGTATACTATGCTGGGGTTTCCGAATAAATCACGTGGCACACCTGGAAAGTATTTACCAATGAGTCGAACAAGAATCACTCCAAAACAAGCGCCTAGAAGTATCCTATATATGAGTGTAGTATAACTGAATGGTTCTTTGAATTTAGTTGAATTATCATCAGAATTTCCGTATCCCATTAATAGAAATCGAATTTGTAAACTAATCAAATTTAGCCACGCAAAAATGTAGAGAATAAAAAAGGAAAGTGCGAATGCCTGACTGTATTCACCTAGTTCGGTAGACTCATCTAAATATGGAGCATATTCCTTGTTGGCAAGTATCTCATGCTTTGCGAAATAATAAAATTTGTTTTTTGAATCATCACTCACATTTTTCACATTCTTAATGTCTTGTGCTAAAACTTTTTCGAACGAATCGTAACGTATTATATCTGAGGATTTTTCACCCTGAATCAAGGTGTCAGCCCATGTTACTTTATTCCCTAGGTGAGCCGCATTGTTGCTATTCATCCAGACATCACCGCTTGTGCTTGCGAAAATACCTGCGACAAAAGCCAATATTGCGAACATAATTGAATAGGTGATAGTCTTAGACACCTTATCAAAACCTCCACTTACGCCTTCCATAGCTTTGAGTCCGCCTATTAATTGTAAGGCTCCTAGAAAGGTAGCACCTATTTGGGTATTAAGTTCACCGAGCGATGAGGACTTACCTTTTTCTTCGAGGTGATCTGTAAAGAAGACTAGACAACCTAGAATCGTGCAAAAGACCATCGTGATTCCTTGGAGAAGAGTGTCTATACTAAAATAACTTTCCATGATTTAAGTATTAAATGATTATTTGGAATTCCTCTTACATTACCGCCCCTATTTTTCATGTTTATACGTTTAATCCAAAAATGAGTAAAAGAGTAAGAAGTAATATAAGTCCAAAAATGGTGTATTCAATTTTAGAAGGCTCATACTTTTCATCATTGTTTCCAAGTATGAGAGATAGAATATCTCCTATTATTCTTTTCATCTTTTTATGATAAGGTGATTGAGAATTGTACTGCCCTCACTTTTAAAAAGATGTTTTCCAATGTCAGCGACATATTTATCTCCATTTTTGGTTGGTTTAGGATAATAAATAGTTATCTCGTCATCATCTTGCCATGTAAACCTACTTACAGCATTAAACAAATCTCTTGCATAATCCTCTATAGTTCGATACGACCCAAAGTAGGTTGACTGGTTTGTAAGCTCCTTCTGCATTCCCATAGCTTGAAGCACTTGTTCAAAAGCGTCAACAAGTTCAGAACGTTTGTCTCTATCAACAATATTATATGTAGTGATTAAGTGAATCATAGTGTTGTTATTTGGTAATCACCAAAATAGAGAGAATTAAGAAAGTATGAAATAGGAATAATACCGTTTTTACAGGGTATATATACGGTATTTGCAACAGAGGTTAACAGGTGATAGATGGGGTTATTGCATGACGTCAGCAGAAAAGCACTCATGAAGGAGTCTTAATTGAAAAGCTTTTTTTTGATGAAGGGGATTCAGCGGGAAGAGTATAAAAATCATTTAAAAAATTTTGAGACTATATTATTGAGAATTATTTGGGCTCTCACCCTCACTATGAATTGAGTAAACGAAGCAAGGGTTTATATAGCTTATTAATATTTTGTTCATCGAGACCCTTTCTATTTGAATCTCCATCTCTTGAGGAAACTTTTTCTTGAGTCAATTCCAAATAATCTCTTGTTATTCGTACATGGTCGCCAATGAATGACAGAAATTCATCAACCTTTTCTTCTCCAAACCTATCCCTTTTTAGGGTTAATTTCTTGTTGTTCATCGTACAATATGTTTTGTTATAAAATATACCGGGTATTGGAACTAGGAAGGGATATTTTTTTTGAAAAAATTTTAACTTGGGTTTATTGGAGAAATGACATAGTTGAATTATAAGCTCACTGTTTTTCCATAGAACAACTCCATACGTTTCCCTAAAACCGGTAAGTATTGCAACTATTTCATCTTTGGAATATGTTTCTACCTTTCCAATAAATGATTTGTTAAGGCTAACAGCAAATGCTTTCTCGACTAATTCCCATCTGTCGTCTCCATTTTCATTAATGGATAGAATAGGCCTATAATCATCATGATTAGGCATAGGGTAGACATTCAATTCTATGCTATGAATAGATGCGTATTCCATGGACTGTTTTAAGGCCTCCTTAACTACAGTGTAACTTCTTGTTTTCCTTGACCGTTCAAGTAAGAAGGATTTCTCCAATAGCATTATTGACGTGGGAAAAATTCTTTTGAGATCCTTGCCACCAAGGATACTGAGTAGTTTTGTAGGATTTTTGGATGAAGTGAAAATTACATACGGATTCCAGTTTTGTCGTTCTCTATCAATAAGGCTTAGTAGTGCATCTCCATTGAATGATATGTTTTCTTTTCCCCATTTGAGTTCCCAATCCAGTATAAGAACATGCGGTTGAGCATCCTCAAAAATACTCAGTAGTTTGTTATTGTTAATTTGTGATGATGAATCTGTAATTGAATAGTCGAGAGTATCAAGTTTTATGCATTGTACTTCGTCGTATTTTTCATGCCACTGACCTCTAACCGAGATGACAGCATCATCAACATTTTTATAAATTAGGTCTAAGCAATCTATGTCGTCTTCAACAATATAAATATTCATCGTGTATTTTTATTTAGGTACATAATTGTTTCATATTCGTTGTCTTCAATAGGATGATGTCTGAGTACCATCGTCCCTCCATATACAGATTTAATCATAAATTCAATGTATTGCATACCTTCTTTTGTGCCATGACTTTGCCTAGGTTTCGCTTTACAATGTGCATTGATCTCCCTGTAATTTTTATTGTATTCTTTGACAGTAATTTTCAGTCTATTCTTAATATTGAGAACAGAGTGGTCAAAGAAATTATTTACAATATTTACGATAGTATAAATTGGCACTAATTCATTCTTGACATTTGCATAGTCAATCATTTCAAGAATTTCGTCCTTTGTTTTATTCTGACAGAAGAGCGGTTCCCGAAAGAATAAAACGTCCACTGCAAATGAAACTTCATCTTCTATACGATTCTTCACAGAGCCTCTGTTTAGTCTAAACCGTTCAAATGCGGTTGTTAGAAAACTAAATGATTCTCTAGCGCGCGATATATTTTTTTCCTTGGAGTCCACAAGGAATGTTTTGACAACTGTTGCTATTCCAGATCTGAATATATGCCCGAATTGACCAATAGACATTCTTAACCCTTCTGCTGTATCTCGCTCTTTTTTGATTTGTTCTTTTTGATTTTCAACAAGCTGTTTGTCCTTAAGAGTTTTTCTCCAAAGATATGTGATGAGTCCGAATGACATTAGCAATATTATTATAAAGAAAAGTAGCCATTGGGATAATCTTTCCAAACTTAGATTAGCATCTCTTAATTCGGAATTGGCAACTTTTAACTCCTGATTAAGGTTTTGAATACTGTCTTTAGCTTCATTAAGCTCTATAAAATCATCGGAAAGATCACTTAACTCTATTTCTTTTAATTGAATTTCCTTATTTATGGATTTAAGGTCATCTTCCTTTTGTTTAAGCTGCTCATTCTTTTGTCCTAAATCATTATTGAGTTGAACCATTTTCTGCTCCTGACTTTCAATTTTCTTTTCAAGAGTTTTCTTTTCAAAAAGCAACTTTTTTTTCTGGTTTTCTTCTTTTGCGACAATCATTTCCGAATGAGCTTTGTCTCGTTGGAACGTAAGGTTTAAAAAAGAAGATTCATCATGTTCGTAGTTATTAATAATTACGCCAATTCGTTCGAAAATATACGCACCCTTATAGTTTTCATTCTGTAAGTAGAATCTTGACATGTCCAATAAGGCTTTTCCCTTAATCGGTAGAGTTTCATTGTAAAATTTATAGATTTCATGATCATCCATTTCAAGAATCTCAACATAAAGAGTAAGTAAGGAATCGAACTCGGGTGACAGATAGTATGACTTTTCCATTTCCGTCATTTGCGAAAAAGGGACGTTCATGGATATGTCTATCTCATTATTCATGATCATCTCATTTACTGGGTTCATGAACCCTCCGAGGTAATCTTTCCACTTAAGTACATTCTGCTTGTTGCTGAATTGTATCATAAGGTCGGGGATAAATTGGATCATGGCATCAATATTCTCTGGATAGGTTTCCATTGATTCCAGCTCACCAAGTATATGATGAATGAGTTTTTCGGAATTATTTTGGTAGGAGAGATACTGTCCAATTATTAAGGCTTTTCGAGAATAATTATATTTGGTAATTCCTTCTCCACGGCTAAAGGCTTTTTCTATTTCATAGAGTGTGTTAACAAGTCTCCACTGAGAAACAATTTGGAATTTAATTGAATCGCTTGAATTGAAATAATAGTCACGATCCATTCGCCCGAACATCTGTTGTACAACTATTTGACTGAGGGAAAGGTTATACTCCACGATTGGTAAACTTCCTCTAGATTCTATTATGAGTTCTTTGAGGGCATAATAAGCTTCGTGGGTAAACCTGTTCCTTCTTGGGTATTCAATGGCCAGAGAATTCAAAAATTGAACTTCCATACCACGCACAATTTTTAGCTTGTGATCATCCATTCCTTCTAATATTCCATGGAGCCTTCCGAAGTTTTTCATTATACTTCGTTCTGTCTCCTCAGATTCTGTAGCAGCAAGAATTTTATTGATTGCCAGAAGCATATCTGCCTTAAATTCTGACCTTACGGAAAAGTCATTTGTGATTTTATCTGATATATCATCGGCAATTTTAAATAGTACGTTATACACATCGTAACCGTATAGGTTATAGAGAAACATAACGTATCCTTCGTAACGATTGTAGGGATTACCAATTTCTTCTATTTTGGATAGGATTACCTCTTGATTTGGTTCAATATAATAATTGTCGGTTGAGTCCAGATAAACATCGAATCCAGCAATCGAGCCAATGAAATTTGGGGAGGTTGGAGACCAATTGTACGCAAAGAATTCACCTGAACTTTGCACCATATAACTAGGATTTTCCCAAAGTTGATCTGTTACATATGGTTCTTCATCAAGCTTATCAAGGTTTAATTCAAGTTCATCAAGTTTTGGTTCCCAAAGCTCAAAACCTAATGCAAAGGTATCTATAGTACTGGTAATATACTTATCTAGTATATTAGAAAAGAGTTGATGATCCGAGGTGTATTGGTAAACATCTCGCCCAAAGATTTCAATCATATTTCTGATTTCACTTTTCTTATCTATGTGAAAGACAAAATCAGCAAACGCTTCTTCGAAATTTCTCCTCTCTTCGCTTGAAGCATTTCCGAAATAATCCTCAAAGGAATGAACTAAGGAGTCAGGCTGTGTTTTTGGGTTAGTTTGGGAATAAATAGAGCTTATACTACCCAGTAGTATAAGCATGATAATCGTAGTTCTCATGCACACACAAGTTTTTGTTAATTGAGTGTAGCTACATAAATATAATTTTTTTACCAATTCCAAACAACCCCAATGTAGAATATTGTTTTCCAAAATGGAATGGCGCGTCGAAATTTCGACGCGCTTTTTTGATGCACTTATTTGAGTCGTTTTCAGGGGCTTTGACCTGTGCTTAACTTTCTTTCAGATTTCAGTATGGACCGATGACAGCCAGTATGAAATCTAAAGCGAATTAGATGTGTGGGGAGCAAAGTTTCAGTCTCAATTTCCAATAGAAAAAAGACTGTTACACAAGGTAACAGCCCACGCAATCAAACCAATGAAAAGTTTAACCTGGATTGATTCAAAAGCGCTGATGTTAAAGTAGGTCCTAAGCCACTTCAACACTCCACAAACAATAGCATGATTCACAGAATTGTGCAAGTGGTTTTAAGTGTGTGAATCATTCCACAATTGAGGGAATGATGACAGAGAAAACAACACAAGAACAGGATGCGAACCAGCAGACCTTTGATGCCTTAAAAGGCATCTATTATCTCATTAAGAATTTCCAAGTAAATGATGCTGTTTCATGCATCGAAGCCTTCGACACTAACCGATTGGTTAATGCAGGTCTGTCTATGTATTTCGAATTCCTATTAGCGAACATCGCACTTTTCCGCTTTGAAGAAACATCATCACTCCATTACTTACTAGACGCCGACAACCACATGACAGAACTCGTGCGTGTAGCGCGCGCGTCAGGCAGTAGTTTACGATGTCCAAACTACCTCCATATCCGAAGCTTGATTAAATGGAAACTATCGATGGAACATGGTATTTCAGAGAATCGCATTAAATATCGTGAACATGCCTGGAGACTCGTTCGAGCAGGCATCAAAAATTTTGACATGGACTGCTTCTATTGGCTCCGGGATCAACTCCAAAATGATTTTTAAAAACATAGACGATGAAACAACAACACCTTATTACATGGCTTAAAGAATCTGGATACCAGGTTCTGGTTGCCCAAGGAATTATTTGGATCAACCGAGAGAATTCTATGATGCATTTACGTGCCGTTTTCTGGTTGCCAAAATGGTATCTCCGTTGTTGCTTCTATGCTTACGGCGAACTATGGGACATTCCTTGGCAGGAAGCTTATAAAAATTGTATAGCAAATCAATCTATAAACGACAAAAACAAATAATTATGAAAGATCAAAACGTGTATCACTTTAAAAGTGATGAATTAGAGAAAAGCGTCTCTTCAATTAATGAAGAAGGCATTGCCTTCGCTGAGGAATTAGCTCACGATAATGCTGGGCTAAATTTACCAAAACAAGATTCACCTATAAAGGTGTTTATCGGACCACTTACCGCATTCTACAATAAAGCAATTGGGAAAATACAGAGTGTACTCAGTTCCGCGTTGTCGAAGTACGATCTTGAGCAAGCAGAACAAGAGCTCAGAGAGAAAGAAAGTGCAGCGGCGAAAGAACTTCAGGAAGTTGACAATGTGATCAGGTTAAAGGTCAGAGAGAAAGAGAAGGTGGAAAAAAAGGGAACAGTTCCACTTCAAAAAGCGAAACGTTGGCGTCGACTACGCCCGTTCAATTTTTGTGTCATCCTCTTAGATATTGGCTTTAGCTCAACGGCATTCATGCAGATGGGATATAGCTTGTTGTTTTCAATGGCGATAGCGATTGGAATCGGGATATCCATATTCCTATTGTCGGAACATTGGCCTGACATATTGGAGAAACTCAAAACGTGGAAGCAAAAGTTGATGCTCACCATTGTTCTCTATATCGCCCTTACCGTTGTGTTCTATGTGATAGGCTATTTCCGAACCACGGGACTGTCTACAACATCTGGAATAGCAACCTCCCCATGGTACTTTTGTATTCTAAACCTCTTCTTCTTTACTGTTGTCACAGCGGTCGTTATTATCAATAAACCCAACAGGTCAGAGCGAAAAAAGTTGGATGATTATAAAACGCTTCTTGAAGAAATATCGGAAGCGGAAGCGAAGAAGAATGACATCAATCAAGGACTTTCAGATGCCCGAGAAAATTTCAAGGATAAGAAAGAATCCAGAGAAAAGGTTATGCTTTATGCCATTTCGCTTGAAGCATTGGTAGTTAACTACTACGAGTCAGCGTGCCAGGTATATAGTACGCAGAATGTACAAAGAAGGAACGACGGTCTGGTGCCAGTTATGTTTTCAGAAGATCCGCCAGCTCTTACACTCTATTTCACAAACCTCAAAAATTAAGATTATGAAGTCGATTATCATTTTTTTGATCACAGCCGTATGTTTCGGCTGTGATCAAACCACAACGAGAACGGTCTATGCCGTTGATGTAACTGAAGAAGGAACTCCAGAAGTCACGAATGAAGCTGTGAGTGCCTCATGTCCAGAATCCTTAACCTTTGACGGGCATATCACTCGGTATCTGGTTCTTTCGAATACTGAGTATGCTGAATGCTTCGAATATGCCCTTGAGCCAGAAAATGAATATTTATCAAATCATGGAGAACGACAAGCGGACATTGATCGCTATTGTGAGCAAATCTCCAGCTTTAAACACAATGATTCGATTGAATATGTGGGTTCTCATATTTGGAAGCCACTTTGCCATGAACTTGAATACTTGGGTCTGGACAGCACTATTGCTACCACTATATATGTCATAAGTGATCTTTTAGAGTTCAACGATTGGATGGATATGTATGATAAAGAGGTGCGCAATCTCCTAAAACATAATCCTGATGAAATACGCAAGAAATATAGTAATCAGTCTGAGCAACTCGGGTATTACAATCACATTGATCTGATCCTTGTTCATGAGCCATCAATGGACACAAAGGAAAATGAGCTTTATGCACTCATTGTAGAGCAGATATATAAACCGATACTGGAAGAACATGGAATACGTGTTTCAGTAGAGCAACACATAGCGCCATGAAAGATGACTCAATCCTGACCACTTTTTTTAAGCTGCTGTTTAAGGTGATAGTATTTGTTGCGTATTGCTTCGGGAAAATAATCGAACACATTGTCGTGGCACTCAATAATGCCATGAAATCTTCAATTAAAAAATGATGAAAGAACTATTACAATCTATTGGGCAAGACTTTCTGGGCATGTTTCAGAAATTGATTGATTCAGCAACTGGAGGTAAATCGCATGATTACTCGGCTTCCTTCGGTAGAGAATCATCCTTTATGTCAACATCAGCTGACGGATTTTCAGTAACGGGAAATAAGCAGATGACGCTTGAAGAATCATGTACCCACTTGGCAGTCATTTCACCGAGTGGTGGTGGAAAGACCACTTGTAACATTCTGGGCACGGTTCTGCGTCAAACACGATCAAGCCTCCTTATCAATGACAACAGTAAAGAGATTAGAGCAAAGTCTTCAAACTACCTCAGAAGTGTAGGGTATGACGTAGGCTTTCTTGATTTTGACGTAGAGCAATTTACGACAGAAACAGCCTTCTATAATCCACTTTCAAGGTGTAACTCGAAAGCCGATATTGCAAAACTTGTGTCCATTTTGGTTAAGCAGTCAAGCTCCGACAATGGGAATGATAAATTTTGGACGATTTCTGCAAGTGAAGTAATCAGTTTAGCAATTGAGCGTGTTTTGTGTGAACCTGATCCAAAGGCACATCACTTGGCATCTGTGTATTCACTTCTTCAACTTATGATAGCAGAAGAAGATCGAATAACCTTTGATTTGGCAGCACACGATGATCTGTTTATGCGATGGAACATTCTCCTTTCTAATTCCTCAAATACCAAAGCATCAATATTCAGTTCTGCAATAGCGGCTCTTTCATGGATAGACACGAATCCAAACCTTGCTCTTCTGACCTCACGAGATAGTATTTCATTTTCTGAAATGCGGAAGTCAACAACCGCAATTTTCATTTCTGTACCACTTGCCTACGAAGAAGTATATATGCCTCTGGTCAACTGTTTTTATGCACAGTTTTTCTCAAGTATTTTGGAGTCTCCACTTCCAAAAAAGAAAGATCTTCCAATTCTAGCATTACTAGATGAGTTTGGATCAAGTATGCACATTCCAGGATATAACAAGTACGCTAGTAACATGCGCAAATGGCACGTTTCACTATTGGCAATTCTTCAATCAGAATTTCAACTAGATAAGTACGGAAAGGCCGAAGCCAAGGAGATTCTAAGTTCGTGTTCAAAAATTTATTTCACTGGACTTGATGATGAGGCGGAGAGAGTTTCAAGGTTGCTCGGAAAGTACAGTTATAAAGATAATAAGGAGCAGAACCGGGAGCGACTCCTTATGACTCCTGAAGAGGTGCGGACGATGCCTAAGAATCGCTGCATTGTTGTTCCAAATGGAGGACGAAAACCTATCTATGCCAAGCTGGTTCCATTCTACGAACAGAGAACGCTTGTTAAACGTTCCCAAATAGTGAGTGAAGATGATGACAGGGTGAAAGTTGTTACCCCAGAGTTCAACCTGATCTCTATCTCAGAACTACCCAAAGAACTGCGCGATGAAGTATAACTTTCCATATACACTCCATGATTATTTGGACCGGGAACTTGCCATTTACGATGGAAACCCTCCTGTGCATATTATCGTTGCGAAGAAGAAGGAGTATCGCAAGCTCTACTCTATTTGGTACAGAAAGGAATACTATGCACGTATAAAGCAGGTCACCGTCCAGTTTGGCAAAGCCGAGTACTTAAAGATAAAAAGTGAGGCAAAATCTCTCGGCATTCGTGTCTCCACATATATCAAATCCAAATTAAAAGAAGAAAGCGTGTCACACTCAAGTCATGCCTTGATCAACATGAAACTTATGGCAATCATCGACATAATTGAGGAATGCTTGCATGAGGGTGAATTCAGTCGACTTCATGAATGTCTATTAGTTGTTGAATCTATCCAAAAAGAACTTCTATGATAATCAAGACTATTAAGGGGCATAAGAGCAGGAATCCATCGAAGATATTGAAACTGCTTCGCTACATTCATAATGAAGAAAAAATGGCTTCTCCGACAGACGGTAAATCATGTTTTTCAAAACAGTTCCTCCGTGGGTTCGATGCAGAGCCGTGGGTCAATCAAATTCTTGAGTGCGACAAGGCAAAGACGTACAACAACCACATCAACCGTGTCATTGTCAGGCATGAGGTGTGCAGTTTTTCTCGTGAATCAAGCAGCTATCTCCTTCGGAATCGAAACGTACTTAAAGAGATTCAACGTGAGTACCTGAAGCGTCGGTCATCAGCTCCAGGAATTGCCGTTGTTCACTATGAGGAGGGAAAGCAAATTCACATTCATTTCGCCTTTGGAGCGACCAATATTGACGGCACGAGCAATCGATTGAACAACAAACAATTCAAAGAATTCAAGCATCAAATCGAGAGTTTTCAAAGGAGTCGCTATCCGGAGTTACATCATTCCGAGATTGAGCATGGATACCGTAAAAAAAAAGCCGAACAAGAACCCATCAAGAGACTCAAATGAAAAAGCGGGGAATCATATCAGACAAAGAAGAACTGGAGCAATTAGTAAAAGGATTAGCTA
>Ga0316205_10001541_pt1 | contig 28174 bp, 18 predicted proteins | sample 3monthpyrite_MG_FD_204941 | JGI IMG/M metagenome (GOLD analysis project Ga0316205, IMG submission 204941) | Microbial mat bacterial communities from mineral coupon in-situ incubated in ocean water Damariscotta River, Maine, United States -... | ecosystem: Environmental > Aquatic > Marine >...
TTCAGTACCTGAATTATTTTATCTCCCTGCTCCACCATGATCACGAAGCCAGTCCAGTTTTTAAGTTTCGCTTTTTTAAAAAAAAACTGTCTTACTTTAGAGCCTTTTAGCGACATCAGAGCGGTCTGTATACCTCTGCCGACATACTGATGTACTGTTTTTACTCCTTCGTTTTCTCCGGCAGCTATTGAAGATTTTATGTCATTTTCATATGGCACAACGACCACACGGACTATATCTCCGGCTTCTTTTTGCAGCCTATCCAGCGATACGTCGACAATAATATCCTGATCATAATCAGCTGTTTTGGCTTTAATTCTGATGCTGGCAGGGCGTGCAGACAGTTCATCAATACTTGATTTTATCTGTGAAATTCTGCGAACTGTTTTGCCATTTAAGAAAAACTGCGGGGTATAAACTGTACGTCCACCTTCCTGAGCCACCATCCGACGCTGTCTCTGATCAAAAAGCTTACTGGAAAACTTGTCTTTCCAGCCAAGGTAATCCCAATAAGTCACATGCATAGCCAGCGGTACTATAAACTTATTTTTAAAGCCCTGGCGATAAACTCTGGATAGCCAGGCTTCAGCCGGGGGACAACTGCTGCAGCCCTCTGATGTGTAAAGCTCAATAAGGTTGACCTGATAATCATCAGATTCGAAGCGTTCAGCAACAGCCGCTAAAGGAAACAACAAAACAAGCAACAACCCGTTTTTCATAAGATCAACCTCCTGATAATCTTATGACCGCAGCAAACACACGGCGTTCAATTCTCTCTTTTAATATTATCTGGCAAAAAATCAAGATCCATTAAATACTCTTTTTTGTTTTTTTTATCAATCATTACGGTAATGATCTGATCCATAATATAGTCAACCGGGTTATCCCATAAGTACTGACTTTTAAATGAATAGGTTTTATTGGTTTTTTGATCCAGCCATGTACTGATTATTTGATAAGGATGCTTGCCATCTTTAGTTGCATTGAGTACGGCTTCAACTGACTTAAATTGTGTATAAATACGATCACCCTCACTACGTAGTTTTTTTAGCTTTTTTGTTCTCCAGTTACAACAGGTTCTGAATAAAAACATTACAATAGCCACTATAAGAATAAGCAATAAATACAACAGTGATTTAAACCACAACTCATATACATAATTTACTTTTAGCTGTGCAGGTATAAGACGGTTATACACAACAGGGACTGCATCACCCACCTGAACAGACCGAACTGTATTTACATCAATATCTATAACTGTCTGGTATTCAGTGGTTAGCCTGAGTTTTGAACCATGCAAAATACCTGCCTCCTCAACTGATACAACGACAGCTTCTGCAGGTAATGACTGCGCTAAAAAATTACGGTTATAATATGATTCTGTGGAAAACAGCAGTAACAAAATAAGCAAGATGCCCCATAATGTTTTATTTGTCAGGCTTACGATACTCATATTAATGACTCCATCCAATACAGGCCAGACAACACGTACACATCCACTCGTGATAACTCCCTGTTTTTGAGAGCTTGCTAAATTAGCATATTTTTTTGTTTATCCGTGGCCAGTTCATCGGTGATATTAATCAGACCATCTATTTGAAATACATGTTTCTGCATAAGCGACATACTTTTGTCGGCAAAAATACTTCCCTCTCTGCTCCTCATTGCCTATCATCAAAGCATTATCATTACACAGATCTGACCAATGACAGTTCACGACAGCTATACAATCCATACCCTTGAATTAGGCCCTATGGAAAACTTCATTTACATTATTGAAGATCACGCAACAAAAAGGGCAGCTATCGTTGATCCGGCCTGGGATGTTGATGAAATTCTTAAACTGACTTCACTGAAAGGACTGAATGTAACCGATATATTATTAACGCACTGTCATCACGATCACATCAATGGCATTGAAGATGTATTAGCAAAACATGATGCACAAATCCATTTAATGAAAGCAGAAAATGATTACTGGTCCCCCGGCTTTATCAAACCAAATACGCTGCAGGGTGGAGACACCATTTCGCTGGGTAAAACAGAAATACAGGCATTACACACACCCGGGCACTCCAAAGGTTCGGCCTGCTTTAAAATTGGAAAGCAGCTCATCGCCGGTGACACTATGTTTGTATTTGGCTGCGGACATTGCAGACTGGGAGGAAGCGACCCCGAAGTTTTATTCAACACACTTCAGAACCTGAAATTAAAAATCCCAAAAGACACACTGATATTACCCGGCCATAATTACTCTCCGGCACACCCTGTTTCAGACATGTCAGAACAGATACACGGCAACCCTTTTCTACACTTTGATAACAAGCATGACTTTATAAAATACAGAATGAAAATACATGACCAGATAAGGACAAACCCTTATGATGCTATCACTGCTGAAGAAATGGAGTCACACTGTAGTCAATATCGTGAAGAATAAGCGGACATGTTTTTGACATCAATCCACATTAGTGCATAATTAGTGCTACAAAATAAAAATAAATAATTAAAACAAATCTGTCTCGCAGCTAGTCTCTGAAACAGAACAGATTGGCAGAACAAGCCTTCCATATTATAAAAAGTAAGTTATTGTTACCTTACTAAAACCAAGCAGTCAGGATTAATGCATAATTTATCATTAATACTTTGGGTTTCTGTTGTCTTACAGTTTGTCGCAGTCTATCTTGCACTTCGCCTTATTCCTATTACAGGTCGTGCTACTGCATGGGTTATCCTATCCGTTGCATTTCTTTTTATGGCCTCACGCAGAACCATCAGCCTGCTGTACCAGGAAGGCCTTCTGACCAACCAGTGGATGCAGGCACTGACAACTGAAACCGTTGCACTCACCATTTCTATTTTACTGGTTACCGGTATTTTCATGATTAAAAAAATCTTTGTGCAAAAAAACAAAGATGCCGAAGAAATTACAAAACTGTCACTTGCTATTGAACAAAGCCCTAGCGGGACTGTAATACTCGGTACCTCTGGCAAGATTCAATATGCAAATACAAAGTACTGTGAGATTAATCAATTAAGCCAGCAACAGCTCTACGGCCAGACACCTGTTTTTCTTAGCCCTCAACATACATCTGTTACCGAACTGAATAATATCTGGAGCAAACTTAGAAATGGTACTATCTGGCGCGGTGAATTCTGTAATCAGGATATTAACGGTCACTTTCACTGGGACAGAGCAATTATCTCTCCACTGAGAAACAATCTTGAACAAATCACCCATTATATTGCAACTCTGGAAGATATAACTACCGAGAAAGAACAACGCGAAACCATCCAGCATATTGCAATGCATGACGTGCTCACTAACTTACCAAATCGTACTTTATTTAATGACCGCCTTAGCCAGGCCATTATAAACTCAAAACGAGACTCCGAGAAATTATCAATTTACCTGCTGGACATACAGAACTTTAAAGAAATAAATAATGCACTTGGCCATATAACAGGCGATGTAATTTTAAGAGAAATTTCCAGACGCTTAAGCACCATCATCAATACCGGTGAGGGACAGGTTCTGGCACGAATGGGAAGCGATGAGTTTCTTGTTTTTAGCCCGGACTCTGATCAGGAAAAAGCCCTCGAATTAGCAGAACAAATCAGCAAAGAACTTAGAAAATATTTTGTTGTTGAAAACAGAAATATCGAACTAATAGTCAATATTGGTTATGCTATCTACCCTGAACACGGCGACACACATGAAAAACTCATTAACAGCGCCGAAGTTGCCATGTATGCTGCCAAAGAAAACAAATGTCTGATTAAAGAATATGAGCACACGCTCGATTACGGCAAACTAAAAAGACTGGAGCTAAGTTCAAACTTCAGACAGGCTGCCGAACAAAACCAGTTCATGCTGTACTATCAACCTCAGATTAATTTTAAAACAAAAGAAATCACCAATGTAGAAGCACTTATTCGCTGGTTACATCCTCAGCATGGCATGATACCACCAGATGACTTTATCGAACTTGCTGAGCAAACCGGCCATATATCGCTGATCACTACCTGGGTAATACAAAACTCGTTCAAGCAGCTGGCGAAGTGGCACCATGAACATCACAAAATTGGTTTGTCTATCAATATTTCTGCTCATGACATGCAAGACTCAACCCTACTAGATACTATTGAGCTTGAACTAAAAAGAAACAATCTTGATCCAACTTTTATCACCATTGAAATCACCGAAAGCTCAATTATGCTCTACACAAATGAAACTGCAGCAGCGCTTTGCAGAATCAGTGAGCTTGGCATCCAGATTTCTATTGATGACTTCGGTACTGGTTATTCATCGTTACAATACCTGAAGCAAATGCCGGTCAATGAAATGAAGATAGACCGGACCTTTGTTAAGCACATGACTTTAAATGATAATGACGCCGTGATTGTCAGATCAACTATTGATCTTGCACATAATCTTGGCTTAAAAGTTGTTGCTGAAGGTATAGAAGACCAGGACACTGCTGATATTCTGGACATTCTGAGATGCGATTACGGCCAGGGCTATCATATAGCTAAACCCATGAATCAGGATGAGTTTTATAACTGGCTGAAGAACTATAAGAATCAGATTAAACATTATCACTAAAAAACAAAGCCGCCAGTTATTACGGCTTTGTTTTTATTCTCACAGTTATTTTTTCATTGCCTGCAACAAGGCATCTGCCATGGCAGAATTTCCTTTATCTGAACTCACAGATTTATTTTTACGACCTGAAGCAACCGGCTTTTTCTCACGTTTAATTTCACTATTTGCCGCTTTCACATCACGACTGTCATCAGTCAGTCGCATTGTCAGTGAAATTCGCTTTCGCTGCGCATCCACTTCCAGTACTTTAACTTTTACCACATCACCGGCCTTTACTACTTCCCGTGGATCTTTTACAAATTTATTCGCCAACATTGAAATATGAACCAGACCATCCTGATGCACACCGATATCTACAAAGGCACCAAAATTAGTAACGTTAGTTACAACACCTTCAAGGATCATATCTTCTTTCAGGTCTTTAATTTCTTCAACACCCTCTTTAAATTCGGCTGTTTTAAATTCAGGCCGCGGATCACGTCCCGGCTTTTCCAGCTCTTTTAAGATATCGGTAACCGTTGGCAGACCAAACGTTTCATCGGTAAATACAGATGCCTCCAGTTTTTTAAGAAAACCTGCATCGCCAATCAACGAACGTATATCACGCTCGGTATGTTGTACAATTTTTTCTACCAGAGGATACGCTTCAGGGTGTACTGACGAATTATCAAGCGGGTTATCACCACCGACAACACGTAAAAAACCACCTGACTGCTCAAAAGCTTTTGGCCCCATACGAGGCACACTCATTAAATCTTTACGATTTTTAAAAGCACCATTTTCATTTCTGTATGCGACTATGTTCTCTGCCAGCGTCAGACTCAGACCGGCCACTTGTGACAACAAAGGTACTGATGCCATATTAATATCAACACCAACCGCGTTTACACAATCTTCCACTACTGCATCCAGTTTTTTAGATAACTGCAACTGACTGACATCATGTTGATACTGACCAACACCAATCGCTTTCGGCTCTATCTTAACCAGCTCGGCTAACGGATCCTGCAGTCTGCGCGCAATAGACACGGCACCACGAATCGACACATCAAGATCCGGAAATTCTCGCGAGGCTAATTCAGAAGCTGAATAAACCGATGCCCCTGCTTCTGACACCACCAGCTTTTGAACATTAAGCCCGGCATGTCTTTTCATCATGTCCTGTGTCAGCCTGTCCGTTTCTCTTGAGGCTGTGCCGTTACCGATACTAATCAGACCAACTTTGTGTTTTTCACAAAGCGTTGCAAGTACAGCAATCGACTGATCCCATTCATTTCGTGGCTGATGAGGATAAATCGTTGCATGATCAACCAGCTTACCTGTCTGATCAACAACAGCAACTTTAACACCGGTACGAATACCCGGATCAAGACCCATCGTTGCTTTTGCACCGGCCGGCGCTGCCAGTAAAAGGTCACGCAAGTTATCTGCAAACACATTGATTGAATCCGATTCAGCAATCTCTTTAAGTCGCATTTTTAATTCAATATCAAGATGACTGAAAATTTTAATTTTCCAGGCCCAGCGAACTGTATCCGATAACCATTTATCTGCTGCTCTGCCCTGATCACTGATATTAAAATAACTGGCGATGGTCGACTCGCAAGGATGTTTGTCGAGCTCATCCTCATTCACCACTTTTAAGTTAAGTGCCAGTATGCCTTCATTACGCCCGCGAAAAAGAGCCAGTGCACGGTGCGCAGGAATTTTTTCAATGGCTTCACTGTATTCAAAATAGTCCGAAAATTTTTCGCCTTCTTTTTCTTTGCCTTTAACTACTGTCGAAGTTACGATGCCGCCCTGCCAGAGGTATTCACGTAACTCACCCAGCAACGAGGCTTCTTCGGCAAACTGCTCCATTAGTATCTGACGTGCTCCATCCAGCGCCGCAGTCACATCTTCAACACCTTTATCTTTATCAATAAATCCGGCAGCAAACTCTTCCGGAGACTTTGTCGCATCTTCAAGCAACCCTTTAGCTAAAGGTTCTAAACCTGCCTCTCTGGCAATTTGCGCTTTTGTGCGGCGTTTCTTTTTGTAAGGCAGGTACAGATCTTCAAGCGCTGTTTTTGTTTCTGCCAGCATGATACTTTTCTTTAAATCGTCGGTCAGCTTGCCTTGCTCATCAATACTGCCAAGAATAGTTTTACGCCTGTCATCCAGCTCACGCATATAATTCAGCCTGTCTTCAAGCTGACGTAATTGCGCATCATCAAGCCCGCCCGTTACTTCTTTTCTGTAACGTGCAATAAACGGTACCGTTGCACCTTCATCAAGCAACTCTACGGCTGCTGTCACCTGACTTTCTTTTACGACTAATTCATCGGAAATACGCTGGAAAATTGATTTCATAAAACATCTGATCCTGAAAAATAATTGCGCCTATTGTATAAAAAACCAGGCAAGGTTACCTCGTTTAATTTAGCTTAAAAGACTGCCGGTAAGAAAAAACAAATGAAATAAAACAAGGTTTAAGATGTAAATATGAGGAGTGTTATCGCTGGATAAATAATGACCAGTTTTGCGCGATTAGGCCAACAAAACTGAGCAGAATATAGTTTACTTTTCTACCTTTGAAGAAAGCTGTTTGATAACATCAGTCAGATTGAGAGACATTTTCTCATCAAGAAAAGTCAGTAAAGGCAATACTGAATTCAGTGCAGCGTTTAGCTGCTTACCACCCAGACGTTCACCATTATTTTTCTCAATTTCACGTAAAACTGCGGACAAATCAATGCGAGGACCTTTTTTATGTTCTTCACTTTTTTCAGATTCAGATGACTTACCGGCGGTGTCGGAAAACACAGTTTGACCGGCTCCAGCTGATACCGCTTTTTCAAGCGCTGTTTCAGCGTGGTTTCTGACATCCTGAAATTTCATATTCTCTTCAAGTACCAGAGATACACCACCGATTGAAATCGTTATTTTTTCTTTACCAAAATCCGCTTCGCTTACAGCTTTTTGCAATCTGTCAGCAACTCTTTTTGCGCCTTCCAGATCAGTTTCAATCAATAGCAATGAAAATTTTGCAACGCCAAGACGAGCTGCAATGTCTTCTTTTCTGAGCATTGTTTTAACAATTTCAGCAACCTTAGTCAGTACGGCCTCTGCAAACTGCTTACCATGATTCACAAATAAGGCAGAAAAGTCATCAATATCAAATCGCAATACTGCCATTGAGGCAGTGTGCCTGATGGCATGAGCAACAGAACGGTCACCACTTTCATTAAAAGATACTTCAGTGTAGAGACGGGTTAGTTTATCCAGAGAAACTTTTTTCTCCAGTTCATTAACCTGAGAACTGAGGCTGGAAAGACTTCTGGCCCGGCTTAATAAATCAAGAGACTCGAATGGTTTAATCAGAAAATCAGTGGCGCCGGCCTGCATGACTTTTTCTTTGGTGCCGTCGCCATCTTCCTGACCCGTAAGAATAACCACAGGAAGTTTTGCAATTTGTGGATTGTCACTGTCTCGAACCGCTGCCAGCAAATCATAGCCATCCATATTGGGCATTGATAAATCTGAGAAGACAACAGATATTTCAGGGTGCTCCTGAATAGTATCCCATGCTTCCTGACCATCGGCTGCTTTAAGCACTTCAAATTCTGATTTCAGCGCCTTTGCGGCAGCCACTAACATCACACGTGAATCATCAACTGCAAGAATGGTTGCTTTTTTTTGTTGTTCTTCCACTCATACTCCAGAAAAGCTTTTCAATAAGTTTAGTTGATATGATCGGTATATAGCAAATTCCTTCAGACAAAAAAAAGCCCCGCAACAAACGGGGCTTTTCACTGCTTTCTGGCAATCCGTTACGATTAGCCGCGACCAGAACGTTTACGTTCGTTCTCAGTCAGCAACTTCTTACGAGTACGGATATGATTTGGCGTTACTTCAACCAGTTCATCATCATCGATAAACTCTAAAGCTTGCTCAAGCGTCATATCAATCTTAGGTACCAGGATTAAGTTTTCATCGGTACCAGCCGCACGAACGTTAGTCAGCTGCTTGGCTTTTAACGGATTCACCACCAGATCATTATCACGCGCATGAATACCAATCAGCATGCCTTCGTAAATATCTTCACCGTGACCTACAAACAAGCGACCACGTTCCTGCAAGTTAAACAGTGCATAAGCCAGCGATTTACCCGCACCATTTGAAATCAGCACACCTTTAGAACGCTGACCAATATCAACATTCAGCTTAGGACCGTAATGATCAAAGTTACTGTAGATCAGGCCGTTACCAGCCGTTGCTGTTAAGAACTCTGTACGGAAGCCAATCAAACCACGTGATGGAATCACATAATCCAGACGTACACGCCCAGCACCGTCAGGTACCATGTCTTTCAGCTCGCCTTTACGCTCACCCAGTTTTTCCATTACTGTACCCTGAGCATCTTCCGGGATATCAACCGTCAGAGACTCATATGGCTCTGACATAACACCATCGATTTCTTTAACGATTACTTCCGGGCGTCCGACGCACATCTCAAAACCTTCACGACGCATTGATTCGATCAATACTGACAAATGAAGCTCACCACGACCTGAAACGCGGAATTTATCTGAACCATCCAGCACTTCAACACGTAATGCTACATTGTGAATTAGCTCCTGATCTAAACGATCAGAGATATTACGAGAGGTTACAAATTTACCGTCTTTACCAGCGAACGGGCCGTTATTCACCTGGAATGTCATCGATACAGTTGGCTCATCGACAGATAACGGTGTCATTGCTTCGACATTTGAAGGATCACACAGCGTGTCTGAGATATTAAGCTTGTCAATACCACTGAAACAAATGATGTCACCGGCTTCTGCTTCTTCGACTTCGATACGATCCAGACCGTGGAAACCTAAAATTTGCTGCATACGACAGCCAGTACGTGTTTTGCCTTCTTTATCGATCAGGGTCAGTGGCATATTGCGCTTTACAACACCTTGAGTGATCCGGCCGATACCAATTACACCCACGTAAGAGTTGTAATCCAGCGAGCTCACCTGCATTTTAAATGGTGCTTCAGCATCAACATCCGGCACAGGCACTTTCTCAACAATCTGTTCCAGCAAGTAAGTCATGTCACCATCGCGAACAGTTTCATCCGGGCCGGCAAAACCACCTAATCCTGATGCATAAATAACCGGGAAGTCTAACTGTTCATCAGTTGCACCTAAGCGATCAAACAGTTCGAAAGTCTGATCTAAAACCCAGTCCGGACGAGCACTGGGCTTATCAATTTTGTTAATTACAACGATAGGCTTGAAACCCATATCGAAAGCTTTTTGCGTTACAAAACGCGTTTGCGGCATCGGACCTTCCTGCGCATCAACCAGCAGCAGCACAGAGTCAACCATCGACAGAACTCGCTCTACCTCGCCACCGAAGTCAGCGTGTCCCGGTGTGTCTACGATATTAATGCGGTAGTCATTCCAGGTGATCGCGGTATTCTTTGAAAGAATGGTGATACCACGCTCTTTTTCCTGGTCGTTTGAGTCCATCGCGCGTTCTTCAAGCTCAACACGGTCACCCAGTGTGCCTGACTGTTTAAGAAGTTCATCAACCAGAGTTGTTTTACCGTGGTCAACGTGAGCAATGATAGCGACGTTACGTAATTTTTCGATGGACACTGTTTCGTACCTGTGAGCGAGAAAGCCGCGCATTATAACAGCATTAAATCGCGATATGCCGCTATTTCCGACAAGATCGGTGATATTATGACGATTTAGACACGCAATTTAGACAAAATCACCCAGAATGACCGATCAAACGCCACCACCAAAGGCTTTAATGCTATTAAGCAGCGGCTGTGCTTACTGCCCTGCTGTATTGAACGCACTGACAGAACTGCTTAAGAATGGCGATATTGGCCAGCTTGAAGCCATCAATATCATGCAGCACCCGGAAATTGCACAGCAATATAAAGTCCGCTCTGTGCCCTGGGTCAAAATTGGTGAGATTGAATTAACCGGCGCACAAACAAAAGCAGAATTAGTAAGTGCGATTGAGCAATCAAAATCAGACGGTGGCATCGTCGACTATTATGAAGGCCTGCTCAATAATGGTCAGCTGCAGGAATGTATCGAACACCTGCAAAAGCACCCGGAGAATTTAGCCCTGATACTGGAAATGCTTCAGGCGCCGCAAATTCAAATATCAGTACAAATAGGCATAGGTGCCATCATGGAAGAATTTACCGGATCGGATACTTTAAAAAAGCTCATTCCTGAGCTGACGCAACTCACCAAACATACACTGGCTAGAGTTCGAAATGACGCCTGCTTTTACTTAAGCCTGAGCACCGACCCTAAAGTTAAAGTAACAATTAACGCACTCTTAAATGACAGCGATAAAGAAGTCAGGGAAACGGCCAGAGATTGTCTGGAAGAACTTGAAGACATTCGCTAACAATCCCGATTAGTTTTTGACTGCCTAACTTTGTAATATTTACTTTTATCACGCTTTTCAAAAAAATATAAAAGCAGCTATCGTCAGCCGATAGTCTATTTGCTTTTCTGATCGTTCCCCCTATGCTTTGAGAACAAACAAAGGATGGAATCTCATGCCTCAGATCATACAAGAACCTTCTTTCCGAGAAAGCGTCGACCTGATGGTTGACCGTGCAATTGCCGCAATGGAACTTGATGCCGGCACTGCAATGGCCGTTAAATCATGCAACGCTGTTTTGCAGGTACAGTTCCCGGTAAAAATTCGCGGTAAGATTGAAATTTTTACCGGCTGGAGAGCGGTACATTCCACGCACCGGTTACCTGCCAAAGGCGGCATTCGCTATGCACCGTATGCCGACCAGGATGAAGTTGAAGCACTGGCAGCATTAATGACTTATAAGTGCGCCATTGTCGATGTACCTTTTGGCGGCTCTAAAGGCGCTTTGGTGATTGACCCGTCTTTATATGAACGCGATGAGCTGGAAAAAATTACCCGTCGTTTTACTCTGGAACTGGTTCGCAAAGGTTTTTTAAGTCCCTCCACCAATGTTCCTGCTCCCGACATCGGCACAGGTCAGCGTGAAATGGCGTGGATTGCAGACACCTACAAACACCTGTTCCCGGAAGATATCAATTATGTTGCCTGCGTTACCGGAAAACCGGTTCAGCACGGCGGCATTGCCGGCCGTGTTGAAGCCACTGGTCGTGGTGTTCAGTATGGTATTCAGGAATTTTTTCGCCACAGTGATGATGTTAAAAATGCCGGCATGAGCGGTTCAATTGCTGGCAAACGAATCATTGTTCAGGGGCTGGGCAATGTTGGCTATCACGCAGCAAAGTTTTTGTCAGAAGAAGATGACGGAAAAATCACTGCCGTTATTGAACGCGATGGTGCATTAATAAATGATGAAGGCATTAATATTGAAGATCTGCGTCAGCACATCACCGATCATGGCACGATAAAAAACTTTCCGGGCGCAATACTGGAAACAAACGGCATTGCGGTACTGGAAAAAGAATGTGACATATTAATACCTGCCGCACTGGAAAGTCAGATCACGCTGGAAAATGCCGACCGAATCAATGCAAAACTAATTGTTGAAGCAGCCAATGGACCCATTACTTATGGCGCCGATGAAATTTTAAATAAAAAAGGCACCATCATAATCCCCGATGCTTATGCCAATGCAGGTGGTGTAACCGTTTCTTATTTTGAATGGATCAGAAATATTTCTCACATGCGTTTTGGCAGGATGTCACGCCGGCATTCTGAAATGCAGGGCACGCACATGACCGATGTACTGGAACAAATGACCGGCGAAAAAATATCCGACATACAGCGAAACAAACTAACACGCGGTGCGGATGAGCTCGACCTGGTTCGGTCAGGACTTGATGACACCATGCGCAATGCCTATCAACAAATTCGTGAGACAATGCTGCGCATGGATAATGTTAATGACTTGAGAACTGCGGCTTATGTTTCATCCATAGAAAAAATTTCACGCTCGTATCTGGATATTGGCGTTTATTGATTCAGGACGAAACATACTTAGTCTTCCATATAGGTATAACCATCCAGCCCGTGCATAAGTGCATCAAGAAATATTTTTTTCTGTTGTTCACTGATATCTGAGTCTTGCACTTTTTGCCGATAAATTTCCCGCATGGTTTCGGTATTAAAATGCACATACGTCAGTAACTCACTAACGCTGTCCCCTGATTCCGGATCACACAATCTGTAATTTTTATTCTGATCAAGTTCAACATTAATCGTATTGGTATCCCCGAACAAATTGTGCATATCACCCAGTATCTCCTGATAAGCACCCACCATAAAAATACCCAGCAGGTATTTTTCATTTTCTTTTATCTGATGCACAGGCAATGTGGTTTCAATCCCGTAGCGATCAACATAGCGCTCTATCTGGCCGTCTGAATCACATGTCAGGTCCTGAATGATCGCCCGGCGATCAGGACACTGATTTAAATACTGAAGGGGCACAACAGGAAACACCTGAGAAATACCCCAGACATCCGGTATCGACTGAAAAATGGAAAGATTGCAAACGATCTTATCTGCCAGCTTTTCATTAATATCATTTAATAATTTCTGCTGATCTTCTTTGTCATGACTCAGGTTTTTTTTCAGCCGCTGACAACAGGCCAGATAAATTTTTTCCAGTGTTACTCTGTCTTCAATGGATAAATCATTTTTTACAAACGAAGACTGTGCCTGATAAAAAAGTGCATTCACTTGCTGATAAATCAGCACTGGATCAGCTGATGCACTCTCTTCATATAATGAATACGCACGTGCCAGCAGTGGCGGTGTTAAATTGATATTTTCTGTTATTTCAAGTTCTGCTACCTGTTCGGCATTGATCGCTTCTGTGACCAGTACAGCATGATGCGCTGTCATCGCCCGACCGGATTCAGTAATGATATCCGGATATTCAATCTTATGTTTTTCACAGACCTTTTGAAAACATTCAACCACGGCGTCGGCATAATCGGCCAGCTGATAGTTTACTGAAAACTCTGATGTTGTTGCTGCGCCTTCATAGTCCACGCCCATGCCACCACCAATATCAAGCACACTGACATTAACACCAAGCCGGCGCAGTTCTGTAAAGTACTGCGATGCTTCTGCCAGACCTGTTCTGATATCGGACAAGTCTGCAATTTGCGAACCCATATGAAAATGTAATAACTGTATCCAGTTTTCACGGTTAATCAGTTTCAGTTTTTCGATGGCCGTTAAAATCTGCCCTGCCGTCAGCCCAAACTTGGCTTTTTCACCGCCCGTGTTTTGCCACTTCCCCTTACCTATGCTGGCCAGTTTCAGGCGCAAGCCGAGCAATGGCTCAGCACCAATTTTTTCTGCCTCTTCTATCACCAGTTCCAGTTCAGAAATTTTTTCCAGCACAATATAAATACGATGCCCGAGTCTCTGTGCTATGAGTGCCAGCTGAATATATTCACGGTCTTTGTATCCGTTACAAATAATGACATGCTGGTTTGTTTTCGCCAGCGCAAGCACCGCCATTAACTCCGGCTTACTGCCCGCTTCAAGGCCAACAGCCTGTTGGCCATGCTCCACAATTTCTGACACCACACTAAACTGCTGATTCACTTTAATCGGGTAAACTGCCGTGTACTTTGCCTGATACTGGTGTTTTTCGAAGGCTTGTTTAAAGGCAGCGCCAAGCCGGTTAATACGGTCTTTCAAGATATCCTGAAACCGCACCAGAACAGGTAAGGCAATATCCTGTGACTGAATCTCATCGATCAGTTTTTTAAGGTCGATCTCTCCTTTGTCAGATGCACGGTAAGGCCGCACCAGCAGATGCCCCTGCTGATTAATATCAACATAACCTTCACCCCAGTTTTTCAGGCTGTATGTTTCTTTTGAATCTTCCGTCGACCAGTCCGTCATTGTGTTTTGACCTGAAATATTTTCATTTATTTAAGCATTCATTTTAACGAGATAGCGCTATAATCCCCAACAGAATTTTCACTAATTTTACAGGCCAATAATTAATCATGACTCTCGATAACAGCTGGTTCTCAGAACCACAGCCCGACAGCGGAACTGCTTTTTCATTACAAATTACTGAAAAACTGCACGAAGAACAAAGTGAGTTTCAAAAGATTGAAATTTTCCAGACCACCGAGTTTGGCAAGCTGATGGTGATTGATGGCTATATCATGCTAACTGACCGTGATAATTTCATTTACCATGAGATGATGACCCACCCGGTCTTGTTCACCCACCCGAACCCGGAAAAGGTGCTGATCATAGGCGGCGGTGATTGCGGCACATTGCGCGAAGTTTTGAAACACGACAGCGTGAAACTGGCCCAGCAGGTAGATATCGATGAACGCGTTACCCGACTCTCTGAAATCCACTTCCCGCAATTGTGTGAATCCAATACTGATCCGCGCGCTGAACTGTATTTTGATGACGGCATTAAATGGGTCAAAGACGCACAGGATAATAGCTATGATGTCATTATTGTCGATAGCACTGACCCTATTGGCCCCGGCGAAGTACTGTTCAGCACTGAATTTTACCAGAACTGTCTGCGTATTTTAAAAGATGACGGTCTGGTCGTGCAGCAAAGTGAATCTCCATTATTACACCTCGACAGCATTCTTAAACCCATGCATCAGCGTATGCAACAGGCAGGCTGTGAACACACCAAGACATTTAGCTTCCCTCAGTGTGTTTATCCCTCAGGCTGGTGGAGCTGCACGGTTGGCGGCCACACTAATCTGGATGAATTTCGTCAGGCCGATGCCCGTAATAAAACCTTCTCCACTTTATATTACAATATGGCTATACATCAGGCAGCAATGGCTCTGCCTCAGTTCATGCTTGAGAGCCAGTAATCAGACTTGCATCTGAGCGCTTTTCATTCTAAAACATACGGATAGAACAAGGAGACGACAGTGGAAGTAATGGAAGCTGAAACCAGCAAAAGGGCGAAGATGAACAATCCCAAAGAACTCGTTGCCGGGGTCATTAACCTGATCTCACTGCCTGAAATCTGTATTCGTGTTAATACAGCGCTGGAAGACCCCTCGCACACCCATAAGCAGCTTGGCGACATCATCACACACGACCCTGCGCTGACGGCTCGTATTTTACGCATTGTTAACAGCGCTTATTATAATTTCCCCAACAAAATCGAACTGGTTTCACGTGCCATCAGCATTATTGGTGAAGATGACCTGCGTGGACTGGTATTAGCCACATCCGCACTGGAAGTGTTCAAGAACATTCCTAATCAGTTACTGAATATGGAACTGTTCTGGCAACACAGTGTATTCACCGGCATTGTCGCAAGACTGCTGTCAAAGCAATGCAATATTCTTCACGGAGAACGACTCTTCATCGCCGGACTACTCCATGATATTGGCAAACTCATACTCTATTATAAAGAGCCTAAGATTTCGCAGGACGTATTACTCGAAGCCAGCGAGTCCACCGGGCAGATTGTCGATGCTGAACAAAAAATATTAGGATTTACCCACGCTGATGTTGGTGCGGCACTGATTGAGGCCTGGCAACTGCCCGATAGCCTGCACACAATCATCGCTCATCACCACTCACCCGCAAACGCCGAAGACTTCCGGGTTGAAACAGCCATTGTTCATATAGCAAATGCCATTGTAAATTCTTTATCACCGGATACCCCGATCGATGAACACATGCTCGATGAATCAAATGAATTTGATCCTGTCAGTATCGAAATAAGCGGAATTGATCTGAAAACTTTACCTGAAATTGTTGCTGCTTCACAGGAACAAACTCACGAAGTTTTAAACATTATGTTTCCAATGTATTAACGTTTTGTAACAAGCACAGATTCTTAAGCCTTTCATCCAACAATGTTTGCCGAACGGCCACTAAAACTTGTGTTTTATTTATTCTCTGTCGATAGTTATATCGTTGGAAACTAAAAAACTTTAGTTCCATAAAAAACCTATGGTGCGTTATGAGTGCGAAAATACACAATTTTGAAGATCATACAGGAGAGAACATATACAGGGAGCTGATCAAATCTTCTAAAGAAATCATTGAAAAATCTTTAACAAAAAGTCTGGAAAAAGTTTTTGATGATGCCGATGATCTGCTTTTTAATACCGCCGAAAATGCAACAAGCTCATCTGAACAAAATGAATACTTTGATATTATGCGACTGCTTCGCATTGAAAGAAGCAACATTTCAAAAGCATATATCAGAAAAGTACAAAACAGACTGACGACTCAACAAAAAACCAATGATGATATTTCATCTGACGAACTCAGTCTTGTGAGTCAGGATGAAATGGAAGAAATGGTTGCCATTTCCAGCATCACAAACCGTTCAGACAATATCCACGGCGAAGCCATTTCACACCTTCAGGCACGAATTGAACACCTGACACTGAAATCAAAACATATCTTTGATAAAGATGCCCTGCTTCCAAAAAACATCTGCGATGATTTTTTATCCGCAACCAGCAATATTGAGCTAAACACCAACAGCAAACTGATATTTCTGAAAGTATTCGGCAAACATATCGATGAAGCACTGCAATCCATTTATGAGACCATCAACTACCGTTTTATTGAAGCCGATATTTTACCCAGCATTAAAATTTCTTCACCTACCAGAAACCAGTCACGTACTCCTGTCAGTGAAGTCAATGATAATTTCTATAGCTTTTCTTCTACTGAATATCAGGCACCTTCTTATGGCTCCAGTACACCGGAGGCCGGACAGAGCATTCAGCATATTATTCAGAATTACATTAAAAGCAGCATTCCTGATAGCGCTGTCACACAGATTAACGATCAGAATTTTTATGAAAGAAGCCATGTTGTTAATGCCCTTTCAAACTTGCAGACAAAGTTTACAGATTCTGCTCAGCCTCTGAATTTCGACCTGATAAAACGCGCCTTACTGAACAACATTAACAGCGGCTCGGGCGGACTGATCACCAAGCAAGTCAATCAGGTCGATGAAAAAACAATAGAAATCATAGAATTATTATTTGATGAAATCTTGCAGGACAGCAATTTAACCGGCGCTGTTAAAACACTGATTTTAAGACTGCAGATCCCTGTAATAAAAGTTGCCATGCTTGATCAGAACTTTTTCAGCAATCCCAATCATCCGGCACGAAATTTTCTTAACACGCTTTCTTATATCGGCATTGGCATAACCGACGATAATGACGAACTGTTATCCGGCATAGAAACAATTGTTGACAGCTTGCTCAGTGAATACGAACAGGACAGCGTCAGTTTTCAGAAATCTCTGGACACACTCAATCGTATATCCAACAAGGAATTTGATAACTGCCAGAAAAACGAGCAGCAAACTCAAAAAAGCATACTCAGGGAACACGCGCGTAAAATCGTACTCGCAGAATTACAGAAACTCGCAAAAAACAAAATAATCAGCAAAAACAATGAGCCTCTGGTACTCAAACTCTGGCCGACTCATATGTACTATCAGTACATTCACTTTGGCAAAGACAGTGAGCAATGGAACGAATCTGTCAGCGCGCTTAAATTAATTATCGACAGCTTACAACTACCAACAACTCAAAGAGAACTGCAGCAACTGGTCAACCGGCAGGATGAGATATTGCAACTTATCGAGGACAAACTAGTTGAGTCACAACAAAAACTTAAAGAAATTAATCTGGCAATTTACACCATGTCTGAAACATTTCTTGAGCTGATTAATCAGGCTGACATTCCTGACCCGGAAGAAAACAACTTCGACGATTTTATAATGGACACATTCTCAGGCAACATCAATGATGTGATGGATATTGATCAGTCACTGATTGCTGCAAACACGGAAGACACCCTGTTACCTGAAATTGAAAATACTGTGCTACCAACCCCGGATAAAAGAGAGCAGTTACAGCTATTACCAAAAGAAGTTAAACCTGGCCTATGGTTTGAATTATACAATGGCGAAGAGCAGTCGGTACGCAGGCTCAAACTTTCTGTAATCATCATGGAAGAAGCTCTGCTGATTTTTGTTAACCGCCAGGGTAAAAAAGTCATGGAAAAAAACGCCAAAGAATTTGCAAATGAACTTGAAACTGAAAAATCTAAAATAATTGCTGATCACTCCGTTTTTGATCAGGCATTAAACAATGTCATTTCTGTTTTATCAAAAAATGCATAAAAAAAGGCCGCTAAATTAGCGGCCTTTCTCTATCAGAATAATTCCTGATTTATTTTAGTGGAACGTTATAAGTCAGCGCCCACTGAGTATCATCACCGTCAAGGTCTGACTGAGACACACCCAGCGATAAATCTTTGGTTAAACCAACAGTTGCCGTTATCTGATTGTATGATTTTGCATCAAGGTCATTACTGTTAACACCTAATGCAATATTGAAACGACTGATATCAGCCGATAATTCAATATAGGTATTATCATCATCACCGCTGTCTTTACCAATGTATAAATAAGCATTCATGTTCTTGACATTAACACCGCCAAAAAACTCATGAAAACCGCCACCATCAACCTGAGGATATGAGTAAGAAATGATTCCAGCCTCAAATCCAAAGTCTTTTGTTTTCTGCGCATAGCTTACTGTAACATCGTACTCGTTAGTCACAACAGACGCTGCGCTGCTTGATAACCAGAAATCAACACTTACACCACTATCATGATTGTATGTTGCGCCACCCTGAACGGCAGGAGCACCGATGCTGGCTGTCTGTCCACGCCACACATAGTTGCTGGTGATTGACAGGTTTTTATCTAAACCATCAATAAAACTATCAACCCCAGAAGGCTTATCAGCCGCCATTGCCATGCCTGATGACAATGCCATTGTTAAAGCGCTTAGCTTAATCATGCTTTTCTTTTTCATTTGTTGCTCCAGTTAATAAATCCAGACTGATAATTACAGAAAAAAATGACTTCTATTCTCATCAAAAGATTTGCTTTCTACTAAAAAGAATAAATTTCGGGTAAAATATCAGAAACTTATGCAACAAACAGTACAAATAGCACTATGATTGACCCGAACGTACTCGATCAGCTGACAAAGCGTATCTCTGACAGCCTGCCTGACAGCGCAAAGCTCTTACAAAGTGATCTTGAAAAGAATCTCAAGGCCACAGTTCAAGGCTTATTTCAGGAGCTAAACCTCGTCACTCAGGAAGAGTTTGACTTGCAGGCAGCTGTTTTGGCCAGAACCATAGAAAAACTAAAAGTATTAGAACAACGACTTACTGAACTGGAGAATAAATAAATCCCAGTTCGTGTTTTCAAGGAATGAAACATGTCACTTGCCAATATCTTCACCTGTACCTTAACCGGTATCACTACGCATACTGTAACGGTAGAAGTTCATCTCGCCAACGGCTTACCAAGCTTATCCATTGTCGGTTTACCGGAAGCTGCTGTACGTGAAAGCAAAGATCGCGTTCGCGCCGCCATCATCAATTCGAATTTTGAATTTCCACAACGACGAATAACCATCAACCTCGCACCGGCTGATCTGCCCAAAGACGGTGGCCGGTTTGATTTACCCATCGCTCTGGGTATATTAGCAGCCTCATCACAGATACCAACAGACAAACTTGACCAATATGAGTTTCATGGCGAGCTGGCACTCAGCGGAGAATTACGCCCCATCAAAGGCACACTACCTGCAGCTTTGCACACGAAACAAAGTCAGCGCAGTTTGATTATTCCACAGCAAAACCTCAATGAAGCATTGCTTGCCGAAGGTGTCACCGTACTGGCGGCTGATAATTTACTCGAGGTCTGTCAGTTTCTAAAACATCAGGTCACTTTGTCAGATCAGTCGACTGTTTCAACTGAAAGAAAAACACTTTATGAAGCGTCACTTTGTATGTCGGATATTAAAGGCCAACAACGCGCCAAACGTGCGCTGGAAGTCGCTGCAGCCGGCCAACATAATTTACTCATGATCGGTCCACCCGGCACAGGCAAAACCATGCTTGCCAGTCGTATCACCGGCATTTTACCGCCAATGACACAACAACAAGCCATCGAAACAGCCGCCATTCATTCCATCAGCGATCAATCTTTTGAAACAACACAATGGCGCAACCGTCCTTTCCGCTCACCACACCACACCGCTTCAGGCGTTGCATTGGTCGGAGGTGGCTCACACCCTAAACCCGGCGAAATTTCATTAGCCCATCACGGTATTTTATTTCTTGATGAGCTCACTGAGTTTGACCGTAAAGTACTCGACGTTTTACGCGAACCTTTAGAAACAGGACAAATCACCATATCCCGTGCTGCTCGTCAGGCCGACTTTCCTGCCAAGTTTCAGTTGATTGCTGCAATGAACCCATGCCCGCAGGGTTACAACTGTGATGGTAAAGATTTATGCCAGTGCACTCCAGAGCAGCAACAAAAATACCGATCAAAAATTTCTGCGCCACTACTGGATCGCATTGATATTCACATTGAAGTGCCACAAGTACCACGACAAGTACTGCTACAACAAAACCATTCTGAAAACAGTGAGGTCATTCGGCAGCGCGTACTCAATGCCTATCAAAAACAAATGAAGCGACATGGAAAAATCAATGCCGAGCTGTCTAATAAAGAACTCGAACAGTCTTGTCATTTAAAATCAGAAGAACAACAACTGATTGATAAGGCTATGGAAAAACTTAAATTATCAGCACGCGCCTATCACCGGATTTTAAAACTGGCGAGAACCATTGCCGACCTTGATGATAAAAATGACATCAATACACAGCATTTAAGTGAAGCCATCTCCTACCGGAGTCTTGATCGCTTACAGTAAGTTTTATTACAGCCACAAAAAAGGGCGCCAATGGCACCCTTTTTTAAAAGCAAACTTTACTGAAAAACTTACAAACCAGATTTATCCAGCATGTATTGAATTGCTTTTTTGATATCAGCGTCTGTTAAAGAAGCATCACCACCGCGTGCAGGCATCATGCCTTTACCGTTGATAGCATTTTTCATTAATGACTTCATGTTGCCACGAGATGCCCACTGCGATTTGGTGCCCACTTTCGGAGCGCCCATCGCACCAGTACCATGACAAGCCATACAGGTACCCTCAACGATCTCTTTTGCTGAACGTACAACTACCACATTCACATCACCCGCATTAACAACAGCAACAGGTTTGATACGCTCATCAGTCGCTGCTGCAAAATGCTCTGCAACACCTTCATCAACACTGGCTTTACCAATAACATTAAACAGGCTGTTTAACAGCGCCACTAATGCAACCACCAGGCAGAATACACCCAGGCCTACATATAAATTACGAATATTGTTGTTTTCACTACTCACACTAAATCTCCCACGAGGATGCGGAAAGCCAGTTAAGGCACAAAAAGAGCGCGGATTATAGCGCCAATCGAACCGATGGTGAATACATAAGACAAAATTAATATAATTATTTGCTTATGGACTCCGAACGCAACACAGTATATTCTTAGCAGCTTGTTGGGATATAGCCAGTTTTTCACTAGAAAAACAGGTATTTAGCTCCAATAATCACCAAAAAGCCAAAACAAGCGCCTGTAGCTCAGATGGGTGAGGTTAATGCATTTTGCGGAACACTGTTCCGCATGAGCTGAACGCCTGAAATCTGCGATTTTGGACTAGGGAAGCTGCGATAGCAGCATGAGTGTTGCCCTATCGTCTGCAAGAGGATGAAAAACACATCAAACTTTAGCTTAGTGCTAATAAAATACGCGCCTGTAGCTCAGCTGGATAGAGTGTTGCCCTCCGAAGGCAAAGGTCGTGGGTTCGACTCCCGCCAGGCGCGCCATTACTGATACCGAAAACGTCTTCTGTCTTCAAGATATCAATTTTGTGTGCCTTGCACGCATAATTTACGTGTCTCCTACACACGCAAGTACACTCCCGCCAGGCGCGCCATTACTGATACTCAAGATACCCTCCTACTTCAAAATACGAATTTTGTGAACATTCCATTATTCTCGTATCTCTCCCATTTCATCCATAATTAGCCTATATATCATTGAAGTAACCCAGTTTTTACACGTAATTAACATTTATTCCTCATACTCATACTATTATTGTTAGTACAATTAATAATAAATGTTTACTCCATGATTAAAGCACTGCTTTGTTTACCTATTCTACTAAGTTGCCTGCTGCTTGCTGCCAATGCACAGGCTGAAAAAATCAATATGGTTGTCACCGCAGCTTTCGTTTCAAATAAGGGCTTAGATGTATATAAAGATATAGCGACCTATATCAGTCAACAAATAAATAGCAATGTGCAGGTTATTTCCGGTACCAATTACCAGGAATCCAATATGCTGCTCGAGCAGGGCATTATTCAGGTCGGCTTTGTTTGCGGCTTGCCTTACACGAAGTTAGCAAAACAAAAATCCGTCAGTCTGATTGCCATTCCTGTTATTGCACCCAGAGAGAATACACGTGGTCTTGAAGCAAATTATAAAAACAGCCCCGGTAACTATTACTCATATACAATTGTTCATAAAGACTCATCAATAAAGAGCTGGCAGGATCTGAAAGGTAGGTCTTATGTCTATAACGATAAACACAGTAACTCCGGTTATAACATGCCACGCTACAAACTCACTCAACTTGGCGCCAAAAGCTGGGCAGATTATTTCTCACAGGTTGAAATATCAGGCAGCCATGAAGAATCTATCCACATGGTGTCCAATGGGCTTATAGATGCCAGCTCAGTTGACTCACTGGTACTGGACTTTGACCGCCATATCAACGACCCGGACGCTCTCAATGTCAAAATCATTGAGAGACTCTTCCCTGACGGTGCAGGTGCACCACCCATTGTAGCCAGCAACAAAATTTCACCCGGGTTATTAAAACGACTAAAAAATGCATTCACAACGATGCATAAAACGAGAGCAGGCAAAAAAATTCTCAGCCGCGCCTTGTTATTACGCTTTGACCCGCCTGATGATCATAATTATGATGATATTCGTCACATGGAACAGGCAGCAAAAAAGTTCGGTTTTCGTGATCATCACTAAAGCAGGAAGGCAGATATTTAAGCAATGAAATTACGCACAAGAATTACACTCGCTGCCAGCTTTCTGGTTATCATCACCAGTTCGTTAATCGGATATATTTCTGTTGATCACCTTACACACTCGATTGAACATGAAAATGCTGACTGGAGCTCCACCATCGCGCAGGCTGTGGCCAAAGCAGTAACCACAGATACCATCTCCGGAAATAAAGTAGCTGTTCGGGAAGTACTGGAGCGCGTTGTTGCCACAAACCCAGCCTTATCCTATCTCCTGGTCATTGATTTCAAGGGAAATGTTTTTACCAGCACCTTCGATGAAGCCATACCGGAATCCGTCATCAAGGATCATGACTCTGTAGGCTACGGCGAAACGCGTAAAATCAGACTAGGCGCTCACAAAGTTCACGACATCAGCTTCCCATTAATTGACGGTCTGGATGCACAATTACATATCGGGCTGGATGCTAAAGAAATTCGCATGCATATAGATCAGGCAACACAGGATCTTGTGTTTTATACGCTGCTTATTACTGCACTGGTTTCCTTTGGTGGCATCTGGCTGGGGCAGAGTATCGCCCGGCCAATCAGCCATCTTGCCAGCCAGCTTATTTCCTACGGCAAAGGACACACATCCTATACTCTCACTCCATCAACGTCATCCGTCAAAGAATTATCTGATCTGTCTAACAGCTTTGAGCTAATGATTCAGGAGCGCGAAAAAGCAGATCAGGAACTGGAGCAAATTAAGTACACACTCGATCAGACTCTCGATTGCGTATTTATGTTTGACGATAAGGCGCTGAACTTTTTCTATGTCAATCACGGCGCAATGGAACAGATAGGTTACAGTCACACCGAATTAATGCAGATGACACCTTATGACATCAAACCCGACTATGACGAAACCGCTTTCAGGGAACTTATCGAGCCGTTTCTAAGTCAGCAAACTGAATCACTTACCTTCACCACTCGTCATCAGCACAAAGACGGGCATATGATTCCGGTAGAAATATTCCTTCAGTACATTTCTTACAAAAATACCGGTCGTTTTATTGCCGTTGTCAGAGACATTACTGAACGACAAAAAATTGAACAGCAGCTAAAACAAATCAATCATGAACTGGAACAACGTGTAGAAGAAAGAACCGCTAAAATTAAAGAGCAGGCCACCATCCTCAATCAGATCCATGACTCTGTTATCAGCACCAATCTTGAAGGCAATATTACCAGCTGGAATAAAGGTGCTGAACGCTTGTTTGGTTATAGCAGTGATGAAGCAACAGGGCAGAACATTGCTTTTATTTACCCGAAAGACCAGCTGGATGCGTTACAAAACAACGTTATCAAACCTTTGTTTGAGCAGGGCGAGCATGAAATCGAAATTCAATTGCTTACCAAAGCCGGCGAGCTTTTTTCCGCACACCTTTCATTATCATTATTACGTGATAATGACGAAAACCCTGTCGGCATGATCGGCTATACACTTGACATTAGCGAACGTAAACAAGCTGAAGAAGAATTACGACAGGCAAAAGATATTGCTGAGAAAGCCAGCCATAGTAAAACAGAATTCCTATCCCGTATGAGCCATGAATTACGCACACCGATGAATGCCATTCTTGGTTTTGGCCAGCTGCTTGAAGGCAATATTTCAGGCAGTTTGACAGATGATGATCTTGAAGGGGTCAGGGAAATTCTCAAAGGCGGCTACCACCTGCTGGATTTAATTAATGAAGTACTTGATTTATCCAGAGTGGAATCAGGCCACTTACAACTTTCACAGGAAGATGTTGAAATATGCCAATTAGTCAAAGAAACCACTTCACTCATCACCCCGCTTGCTGAACAATCTGATATTAAAATTATTTTTCCTGATGCATCAAAAGGACTGGTTATTCACGCCGACCGGTTACGAATCAAACAGGTTATACTTAATATTCTTTCAAACGCCGTTAAATACAACTGTAAAAATGGATCCATCACTATCAACTGTACTCAGAATAACAACCTTGTCAGACTATCAGTTACTGATACCGGCCCCGGAATTCCTGAAGCTTTACAGGAACGCGTTTTCGAACCCTTTGATCGTCTAAATGCTGACACCACATCAATCGAAGGTACAGGCATCGGTTTATCTCTGGCGAAAAAATTAATGGAATTTATGGGCGGACAAATAGGCTTTAGCAGCAGCCCTGATGAAGGCACAACTTTCTGGATTGAAATCAAATCCGGCACTTTGTCAGTTGATGCTATGGAAGCATTACCCGAAGAAAAAATAGCATCTCAGTCCAAAGGTGAATACACCGTGCTTTACGTTGAAGACAACCCTGCAAACCTGAGGCTGATTTCGCGCTTATTAAACACCATAGATGGCATTACACTGTATGATGCACACTCAGCTTCGCTGGCCATGGATCTGATTTCGACACATGATTTTGATCTGATATTGCTCGATATACATCTGGCAGGTGATGAAAACGGTTTTGATATACTAAACAAACTGCGCGCAGAAAAGGAAACAAAAGATATCCCGGTAATTGCAATCAGCGCCAACGCAACACCACATGATATTAAACATGGTCTGGATGCCGGCTTCGATGACTATATAACCAAACCAATTGATATCGGCCACTTCATGTCAACATTCAATCACTTTCTTGGCAAGTAACTGTCAGCTTTATCAGGCCTCAGATTACGCAACAAAATAATAGTTAACTCTAACCACACAGGTATGTGGAAGCATATTTGACCAAGACCTGAGTGATATCAGTTATCAGATAGCAGTAACCATTCCGATAATTTTTTTTCCAGCTGTTGCTGTTCAAACGGTTTAGCCAGATAATCATCCATACCGGCTTCGAGGCAGTGCTCTTTATCTTCTTTCATCGCATTGGCCGTTAAGGCAATAATAGGAATACCAATATTTTCTTTTCCGGCCACGCCTTCTCTTATTTTTCGACTGGCTTCAAATCCATCCATTTCCGGCATCTGACAATCCATAAAAACCAGAGAAAAGTGCGCGTCTTCAGCTGCGCTTTTTAAAGTATCCAGAGCTTCGGTTCCATTCCCTGCAACAGCAACACTCACGCCTATGGCTTCAAGTGTAGTCATGGCAACGATCTGATTAACCGGATTATCTTCTACCAATAACACACGTGTTTCAGCAGACCAGCCTTTCTTATGATCAGATTCAGTATGCTCACGGATATTCATACCAGAAAATTCAGGTTCCACATTCAACGTACTGTCACTTTCCAGGACAGAAAGTACGCCCAACAAATCTGCACTGGTTGCTGGTTTTGGAAAATGTGCATTAAACCCGAACTCAGTTAAGCGATGCATTTCTTCATAAATATTCATGGAGGTCATCATCACCAATTTAGTATTTTCCAGACGCTTATCTCTTCTTAATAACTTACCCAGTTCGGCACCATTCATGTCCGGCATTTCCATATCAATAAACACCATATCGAAAACTCGCCCCTCAGCATCGGCCAGAACCTGACATTTTTGAAGCGCATCATCACCACTGCTGGCATTATCCACACTCGCTCCCCAGCGACTAAACTGTTTAGATATCGTCTCACGGCAAGTCGCATTATTATCAACCACCAGAAAGCTTACCCCGTCTAAATTTCTTGCTGGTTTTATCGCAACTGAATTTTCACTTTTGCCCAATAGAATATTCATTTCAAAACAACTGCCTTTGCCTTTTTCACTGGTCACATTGATATCACCACCCATTAATTCACAAAGGCGTTTTGCAATAGTCAGCCCCAGACCTGTGCCGCCAAACTTTCTTGTTGTTGAGGCATCAACCTGACTGAATGACTGAAATAATTTATGCTGTTGTTCTTGTGGTATTCCAATGCCAGTGTCTGTAATCACACAAATCATTTTGTACTGATTATTATCCTGCTCCTGAAGACTGACCTGAATAACAATTTCACCCTGCTCAGTAAATTTAATGGCGTTGCCTATCAGGTTGGTAAGTATTTGCCTTATTCTGCCAGGATCACCAATAACGATCGATTCTTCAACATCAACAACATCAAGTATCAGCTCAAGCCCTTTCTCCTGTGCCAGATGACCAAAAGACTCAGACAACTCACCCAGCATTGATGGTAAGTCAAAGTCAATCAGCTCAAGATCCAGCTTGCCTGCGTCAACTTTTGAAAAATCCAGAATATCATTGATCAGGCTCAATAAAGACTGCGCACTACTTTGTGCGATTTTAACGCGATGTTTTTGTACCTCATCAAGTTCTGTATTGTGCAACAGGCTCAACATACCCAGCACACCATTCATCGGCGTTCTGATTTCGTGACTCATACTGGCAAGAAATTCACTTTTCACTTTTGCAGCTTCTTCGGCCTGTTCTTTCGCTTTAATCAATTCCGCTTCTGCTTTTTTCCGCTCTGTAATATCGGTTCGAATGGCAACATAACTGACTGGTTTATTATTCTCTCCAACAAACGGAACAATGGTCGTATCCACCCAATACAGTTTACCGTTTTTAGCTCTGTTACAAATTTCACTATTCCAGACCTTTCCTGCTGCTATG
>Ga0316205_10001542_pt1 | contig 28153 bp, 27 predicted proteins | sample 3monthpyrite_MG_FD_204941 | JGI IMG/M metagenome (GOLD analysis project Ga0316205, IMG submission 204941) | Microbial mat bacterial communities from mineral coupon in-situ incubated in ocean water Damariscotta River, Maine, United States -... | ecosystem: Environmental > Aquatic > Marine >...
CTCTATATAAATGAAAGCCATTACCCAAGTAAATATTTATTTCATCAGATCCACTTTAATACCCTGGTCAATCATCGCCTTGTTCACGTCCTGCAAATAACGTTGAAAACTTTTTTGTGTCTTATATTTGCCACTAGACACATAGGTCATGGCGCCAGCGATATGAAAAGTACGTAGATAAGCCTCGGTTCTGAAAACTTCTTGGCCCGACGTGTCAAAAAACAACAAGCTCGGACTGAATTGTACTTTGATATCATTGGCCCAATCGTGAATTTTCTTCATGCGGCCATCAGGGGTTACCAGGTAACCTTTCGAACGCTGGTTTAATAATACGACATCAAAGCCTTTTATTGCCTCGCGCGCTTCCTGATTTTTTAAGATATCGAGATGTAATTCATCACAGAGCTTACAGTTCGGCTCTTCAAACAAGACCAGTAGCGGGCGCTTGTTTTTTTGCAAGGTTTGCTGAAGGTTATAGGGTGGCTGTAAATAAGATGGATCGATATGCAGAGTGCCAGAGGCTTTCTCGGTTTTTGAGTGCTTGTAATAGTCCAGAAAACTAGTTGATGACTCCAGTTTTTTGGACACATAATCCAGCGCAGCATTAAACTTCTCGGGATAATAGTAGCCATTTATACGCAATGCAACTTTACCCTGCTCGTCCAGAAACAACATCGTAGGCGTATACATAACCTTCATGTCATAGGCAAAATCCTTTTCAATGGTGTGCTTGCCTTGCATATCAATGAGATCCTTGTCACCCCACATATTGATAGCAATCAAATCAAAATGTTGCTTCGCTTTTTTGGCTATATCCTCATTGCCTAAATTATCATGAATGAGTTTCTCACAATACGGACACCCATCCTGGTAGAAATAAAGAATAACGCGTTTTCCGGCGGCACTAGCCTCAGCAACATCCTCGGGCAGTTCCATCAGCGAGAGCTTGAACCATGCTGGCTTATCGACATAACCCGGATTGACCATACCCTCTTCCAGCTTTTGTTGCTCTGTCGCTGCATGTGCACTATTGGATACGAGTAATATAAGAAAACTGAATATATGTGATTGATATTTAAACATTGCACTGGCCTTTATGTTATCAGTTGTAATTATGACTGATGTTTTAACCCATTAGTTGCCACCAATGGCAATTTTTTTCCGTCAATTATTCGTCACTATAACTTGCCTCTTCGACAGCAAAGACACTATCTTGTTGATTTAATTGAATTTTCAATTATTAAGCATATTTGGCATGAAATTAGCATTGTGTTAACCAGTGGTTGTAAACAGGAATCTAACTATGTCGATACAAACTGGTGTCATTACAAAAAATACGCATAGACTGCGTGAAGGTATAAATAGTATGCCCACACGACAAAAAGCAGACAAACAATTTTCGCTGAAAGTAGAAGCTGTCAGAGCCTTGGAACTCTCCAATCGCCTGCATAGTACACTGAATCTTGAAGAACTGTTGAAAATGTATGCCCAGGAAACACAAACATTCGTCTCCTATGACCATGTTGAATATTCACATCCTGACAAAGTTTTCGCCTATTCTCAGGGGAAAAGAAAACGACATTCTTGCCAGTACAGGCTGCTAATCGGCGGCCAGAATCTGGGTGAACTGGAGTTCACCAGAAGTCAGAAATTTACAGAGGCAGAAACAATCAGCCTTGAATACTCCATTTCATGTCTTTTGAACCCGCTGCATAATGGTTTGATGTATCAACAGGCCATTATGAACTCGCTGATAGATCCTTTAACCGGCGTTAAAAATCGTACTGCTTTCAACTCAAGCATCACTCGTGAGGTGTCACTGTCACGACGACACAATAATCCTTTTGCATTGATTGTACTGGACATTGACCACTTTAAAACTGTTAATGACAAATTTGGCCATCTGTTTGGTGATTGCGTGTTACGTGATGTCGCCCAGGCTATCAATCATGAAATACGTGACTCTGATATGGTGTTCAGATATGGCGGTGAGGAATTTGTCATATTACTCAGCAACACGAGTGAGACCGGTGCTCTGCTGTTGGCCGAACGTATCAGGCAGTCAATTGCACAAATGCAGAGCTGCTATAACAGCAACAGCATTCAGGTCACTGCCAGCCAGGGTATTGCCGTCCTGAAGAATGATGAACATGAGCTGGAATTATTCAAACGTGCTGATGATGCACTTTATAACGCCAAGAACAGTGGACGTAATTGCACTCAGCTGGCAGAAAAATAGTTTTACAGAAATTATCTCTGAATAGTTTAACAATCAGGTATATTTCACTACACTAGCAGGTATCTCTTCCACGCTGGAGAAAGCGAATGATTTCCGGCCTGCTACTGGACCTAAGTGGTGTTCTCTATATCGATGACAAACCGCTTGAAGGGGCCATCAAATCACTATTGCGCCTGCAACAGACCGGCCTTCCCGTTCGCTATGTGACCAATACCACACGCAGCCCCAGGATAAAGATACACCAACAACTCACTCAACTGGGCTTTAACATTCATCTCGATGAACTGTATACCGCGCCCATGGCAGCGCATGCATACCTTAATACCCATCAACTGTCGCCCTTTATGCTTATCCACCCGGATCTGGAAAACGAATTTGCCGACATCAAACAAGGAGCACATAACGCCGTATTGATCGGGGACGCAGAACAGAGATTTACCTATAACCATATGAACATGGCCTTCCGTCTGCTGATACAGGGCTACCCATTAATCGCCATGGGTAAAAATCGCTATTTTATGCAGCAAGATGGACTGAGTATCGATGCCGGTGCATTTGTCACCGCACTTGAGTATGCCGCGAATACCAGGGCCATCATCACCGGCAAGCCCGATGCTGAATTTTTCCACGCTGCGGTAAAAGACATGGATATAAGCCTCGAGACCACAGTCATGATAGGTGATGATGTCGAGGCTGATGTTAACGGCGCCATTGATGCCGGCTTAAAAGCCATACTGGTAAAAACAGGCAAATACCGTACGGGTGACGAAAACAGCATCAACGCTGAATTATCCCTTTGTGTGCAAGATTTCAACCATGCTATCGACTGGGTTATTGAAAATATCGAGACAGGCAGTGATTAATTCTGCTATTGAGATGAATTCAGTGTAAATAACACGCTCAGTGCATTAATTTCAACATAGAAGCCGATTTATTTCAGCCATCAGAAACCTTTTCAGCAATATATCAGCGGCTCCTCCACCCCATCATTGCAGACTATTTCAGCGTACACTTTCGCACTAGCCTCTTATGCGATAAAATAACCAATCACTGGATCAAAACAATTTCCGCACACAATCTCACACAAGTCACTGACAGGTATTACAATGAGTAACATGATGGCCGTTCTTCTTAATGGTATTGCACAACTGGAATATGACCGTAACAAGCCACTACCAGACCACCAGTCCCTGTATCTGGATAAAATGGATGAAAAAATGGATGAAGGTATCTTCATTGGTGACATGCGTATCCAGCAACCGGATATAAGCCAGCGCGCGCAATTTGTCGCCGCCAACCTGGTGCACGCCATTAAAAATGACCAGGAATCCACCGCCGCATCATTGTGTACCTACCTTGCCAACCGACTGCCCGATTTAAAACAGGTCAAGATCAATGACGTTAATAATGAAGTCACTATCGATCTTGTGTTTGATGAAGAATATAAAAACCAGGTGGCTGTTCAATTCAAGCATTAGTGAGCGCACATTTCAGTGCTCGTTGTGAACGATCGCACGTTTCACATGCTTGGACCCTCAGCCCAGTCCATTTCCTCGTCACGAATAAAGTCCAGTCACATCAATGCATCATCTGAGGACCGGGTAAGTTCGGTCAGACTCTCGACTTTCTAGCTATTCGCTAACGGCAGGACGTACCTCTGTTTTCTCCCGGTTTATCGTTGCTATCCATTAATAATATCGATACCAGACACCATGTCGAACTGCCACTGAATATCTCCTGCGAACACGCACACATCAGAAGGACGCACCATTTACTGCCTATTCCGGTCGATAAGGTACCTGCAAGTCATACAAACGAATACTTTCATCATCGCTGGTGCTCACTACATAGCGTCCATCGGGACTGAAGCGCACCGCCGCACCGCACCATTCGTGCGCTTTCAGCCGACGTAAAACCTTACCGTTACGGGTATCGGTCAACCGAATCGCACTGTCTGTCCAGCGGCCGAGCGATACCATTGTGTTGCCGTCCGGACTGAATACCACCGATGTTACTTCGCCCATATGTTCAGTCGGGACTGTTTGCATGCGATTGCGCTCGACATCCCATTCATACATTCGAAACCAAGCACCGCCGCGCAGACGCCTACCGTCTTTATGAAAGCTTAATGTCTTGATTGACTTGGGTGCTGAGTGCATGGTTTGCAGAGATGTGAGCGCATGATCAGTCACTACAATGACGTCCTGCTCGGTTGCAGCCGCAAGTTTTTTTTCATCCTGAGTGCGCTCAAGCGCATTGATGCGCCCGTGTATGCGCTGCTGTGACTGCATTCGCAATGAAGGATATTCCCAGGCCATCAACTGGCCATTACTATGGCCGGTGACAATCGTCTTATGTGAAGGGAAATAAACCAGCGCGGTAACAGGTGATACAGTGATCCTACGCACTAATATTTGCCTGCGTGTGTCCCAGAGTCGCAACTGCCCGTCTTCGGCGGCAGTGATCAGCATATGCCCCTCAGCCCATGCGAGTCCGCGTACCGCGGCACTGTGATGGTAGTCTTTATATATCTGTTTTCCGACGGGCATCTCCAGCAATGCGATATCGCCATTATAGCCGCCGGAGGCAAGCCGGGTGCCCGTGCTATTGAAAGCAAGCACCGTGCCTCCGGAAAAATGTACCTCTTCCCGTGTCCACGCCGGTGCCTGCGCGGGTTGCAGATTGGTACAGCCCGCAAGCCACAGCAGCAGGAAAGAAATACACAGAATATGAACTTGTTGATCTGTAGGCATGTCAGAATGTATTACTAACGCGGTGAGTATCTATACTATGGAAACACCATTTCTGATGATACATTGTAGTCCAAATCGAACTCACTGCCTATATAACAACGGAGTCAAACACGCGGTCAGAGAACAATTGTTTCTAATATTAGATAATATTGTTCTCGAACCACGGTTTCACCGTTGTTGCACTCTGAGTCGTTGTGCCATGACTAGTCAAGATCAAAGCGATCAAGGTTCATCACTTTGGTCCAGGCAGCGACAAAGTCATGGATAAAGCGTTGCTGTGCATCTGCACTTGCGTAGACTTCAGCAAGGGCCCTGAGCTGGGAGTTTGAACCAAAGATCAGGTCGACACGGGTACCGGTCCACTTAACTTCACCCGTTTCGCGATCACTGCCCTCGAACAGTTCTTCGTCTTTTGACGTGGCCTTCCAACTTGTACTCATATCCAGCAGGTTAATAAAAAACTCGTTTGTGAGTGACTCTGGTTGCCGGGTGAAGACACCATGCCGGGTCTGTCCGAAGTTGGTATTCAAGACACGCATGCCGCCAACAAGTACCGTCATTTCAGGCGCGCTCAGCTTCAGCAATTGCGCACGATCGACTAACAGTTCCTCGGCAGATACTGTGTATTTTCCCTTCTGGTAATTACGGAAGCCATCGGCGATCGGTTCCAGAACAGAAAATGACTCCACATCAGTTTGCTCCTGCGAGGCGTCCATACGGCCCGGTGTGAATGGAACCGTTAGATCATGACCAGCATTCTTTGCCGCTTGCTCAATGCCAGCGCAACCCGACAACACGATCAGGTCAGCCAAAGAAACGGTCTTGTTGAAGTCGCTCTGAATACCTTCGAGCGTGTTCAGTACTTTCGCCAGTTGTTCCGGCTGATTGGCTTCCCAGTCCTTCTGGGGTGCCAGGCGAATGCGGGCACCATTGGCACCGCCACGCATGTCTGAGCCACGGAAGGTAGCAGCAGACGCCCAGGCAGTTGTAACCAGCTCACCAATGGACAGTCCGGTATCAAGTATCCTGGCTTTAAGCGTAGCAATATCTTTGTCATCGATTAGTTCATGATCAAGCGCAGGGACCGGGTCTTGCCAAAGCAATTCTTCCGCCGGTACTTCAGGGCCGAGATAGCGTGTACGCGGCCCCATGTCACGATGTGTCAGTTTGAACCACGCGCGGGCGAATACTTCTGCAAACTCATCCGGGTTTTCGTGGAAGCGTCGTGAAATTTTTTCGTAAGCAGGATCAAAGCGCAGTGCCAGGTCTGTCGTCAGCATAGAGGGTACGGTACGCTTTGAAGGGTCGTGAGCATCCGGTACGGAATCGGCACCAGCACCATGCTTCGGTATCCATTGATGCGCACCGGCCGGGCTCTTCGTTAGCTCCCAGTCATAACCGAACAAATTCCAGAAGAAGTTGTTACTCCACTTGGTTGGCGTGGTGGTCCAGGTCACTTCCAGGCCGCTGGAGATAGTGTCGCTGCCCTTACCCGAGCCATAGCTACTCTTCCAACCAAAACCCTGTTCCTCGATGCCCGCTGCTTCGGGCTCAGCGCCGACCAATGTTGCATCACCGGCACCGTGTGTTTTACCGAAGGTATGACCACCCGCAATAAGCGCAACAGTCTCTTCGTCGTTCATGGCCATTCGCGCAAAGGTATCACGTATGTCTTTAGCAGCCGCGACCGGATCCGGATTACCATTAGGACCTTCCGGGTTGACGTAGATCAGGCCCATTTGTACTGCGGCCAGCGGGTCTTCCAGGTTCTCATGCTCGCTGGCATAGCGTTGGTCAGCCAGCCACTCCTTTTCGGCACCCCAGTAGACGTCTTTTTCCGGTTCCCATATATCTTCACGACCGCCGGCAAAACCGAAAGTTTTGAAGCCCATCGATTCCAGCGCTACGTTGCCAGTCAGAATAATCAGATCGGCCCAGGAAATTTTCTGTCCATACTTTTGCTTGACAGGCCAAATCAACCTGCGAGCCTTATCGAGGTTGACGTTATCTGGCCAACTATTCACGGGTGCAAAGCGCTGGTTGCCAGTACCTGCACCGCCACGTCCATCACCGGTGCGGTAGGTACCTGCACTGTGCCAGGCCATGCGTATGAAAAATGGTCCATAGTTACCAAAATCCGCTGGCCACCAGTCTTGTGAGTCAGTCATTAATGCGCGCAGATCGTTTTTCACTGCTTCCAGGTCAAGCGTTTTGAATGCTTCAGCGTAGCTGTAATCCCCGCCCATTGGATTCGACTCGGCAGAATGCTGGTGTAGAATATCCAGCCGCAATTGCTTCGGCCACCAGTCACTGTTCGTGGTACCACCGCCAGCGGTTTGGTGCATTATCGGGCATTTGTTTGCAGACATAACTTACTCTCCTTTGGTGCTCAAGTACGAATCATATTTAATAGGTAATGAGCATAGTGACTTGTTACTGGTTTGACCAATACATATTTCCGAACACAGCAATAGGTTTTATCTATGATATTGATTTAAATGGGATAAATGGGGCCACCATGCCAAATCTTGCAAATTATTAGTTTGGATAGTCGTATTGGCAGTTTACTGAGATCCGTCTATATCCTGGTTCTAAATAGCAAGATTGCCGCACTCACTCTCGTTCGATCGCAATGACCGTTGTTTGTGCTTCAGGAAGTGCCATTCATCTCTGACTCCGCTTAACTGCCTGCAAGATTAATTAAATATAAAGGTCATGACGATTTGATCGCCCTCTTGCTCAGCCTGAATTTCTTCCAGGGCAAAATATCGATTGGATATATAGGCACACATGGCAGTTATCAGGGCTTCATTTCCGGTTAATATGGCTTGTATTAATTTCATCGCCACATAGTTGATGCGTTCATTTTCGTCGGGATCCTCTATATATTCTCCGCCAATGTTAATGCCCGCTCTCATGTCTCGATCCATTTTATCGAGAAAAAGTTGCTGATCATCAGACGTATATTCACTACGCTGATATTCAATAACTGTATCGCCATTTAATACGACAGACAGGGTTGGTTCTGTCACGACATGTTTTCCTTCCTTGCCAGGTTATGCATGATGGGTCTCGATGAGTTCATTGATCAACTTTGCCATTGGCGCAGATTGATGATAATCAACTGGTATTCGCCATCGTGAACCTTCCAGATCCAGCATCAGCGATGGAAAGCTGTCGACCCCGAATTCACGGCAGCTTGAAATTTCAGCCAATAATTTTTCGTGAGTACGTTGTGCCAGCAGATCATGCCTGAAGACTTCTTCATTCAGGCCGGCTTCCATTGCCAGTGCGATCAACACTGAATTTTCTGACGGATTTCTGGCTTGAAGGTAATAGGCCGCTTGTATGGCGTTGATCATGACAGCTTCAAACGGTTCGCCTTGTTGACGTGCGGCAATCACGGCACGGCATGCCGGGTAAGTCGATCTGACTGGTGTACAGGCTGACCAGAAATCAAAATTAAAGCGCGTGCCTGGAATGCGCTGTTGTATGTTACGCCATGTTTGCTGTAAATAATTTTTCATGTCCTCGGACATCGGCACATCAGTATCTTCTGCCAAACCACCCAGTAAATTTCTTGACTGTATCGTGTCAGGCAGTGATGCTTGTAACTGACTATATACTGGCCTGAAACCCCAGCACCAGCTACACATCGGATCATGAATATAATATAGCACTGAATTCAATGATCTGGTTTCCCTGAATAATTATTTGCCGTTAACTTTAAACGACAGTGATAGATTCGCCTGCAAATTCGATTATTTGCCCTGCTCTGATTTTGCAGCGTTTACGCTGCTCTGTCTGGCCATCCACTGTCACCAGACCCGCAGCTATCACTTGTTTTGCCCTACCGCCGCTTTCACATAAGCCGGTGACCTTGAGTAAACTGTTCAGTTCTATATATTCGCTGTTATCTAGCTGGAATTGCAATGCAGATACTCCTGTCAGAAACGTTCGAGAGCATACGCAACACTCATTGTATGCGCTTCACCCGCATTTACAGTAATAGCATTTGTGGCAGCATTTGCTGTTTCTACGCACAACATGTCCAGGTAGTCCTGTGGCTCCATGTCCTTCATCAAACGGGTTTTTTGTTCCCATGGGTTCCAGACAACCGTACTGAGACTGCCTGATTTAGCGATAACAATTTTCCTTTGAAGGCCGCTGTCTTCGATAATGCATTCATTCGAGGTATCAAGGTAAACCCTGTCTACCTCTGAATTGATAGTAATTTTCCCATTTTGCTTTTTTTCCTTGAAAGCATCGACCTTGTCCAGGTAACGACAATCTTCAAGGCCCGCAATAGTCACCTGGCGCACATCGCTGACGCGAAAATAGGTATGTAGCGCTTCAGTAATATTAAACGCCTGCTCATCATTATTCTGTGTTTGTAAATACATTTCCAGGCGTTTTCCAATAATTATTTTAATGGTTAATTCAGATCGGGAATCCCAGGGATAAGTGCCCGTGGAAAAATCAAAACCAAACATCAATACTGTTGAACCATCCTGCAAGGATTGCACAGATTGCAGATTCCAGTTTTGTGTTCGCACAAACCCGTGTGCAGGCAATGTATCGTCCTTTGCATGCGCGCCGAACCACGGCCAGCAGATCGGGACTCCACCACGCACCGATTTTCCGTGTTGATAGTATGCTGTATCAGATGTCCAGATAACGGGCATTTCCCCTGCAGGTGTCCAGCTGATCACCTGTGCTCCCTGTAAACAGATTGATGCATCTGCATGTTCATTATGGATATCGACGATAGTAAAATCGTCACCCCTATTGCTGAAGTTCACATTTTCGTTCGTGAATTGTTCGTTTAATGTCTGTAAATCCATAACATATTCCCCCAAATATTGTTCGAATGTAATGATTAGTAATATTCATCAATGCTGTTTTTATTAACTGTTTATTAATGATGATGAAATAATTTTATAGGAATAATGCTGCCAATGTAACAAACTATGAATTCACCTGCCGAAACAGATTGAATGTCAGAACTACTTTACATTAATGGTGTATTGTTGACCGATACGATCTGCATAGAAAAGCGGGCGGATCTGACACATTCATCGGCGATGTGATTGCTTGGGTCTTTTACCGTAAACGGTTTTCTTTTTCCTTAATCCGGCAGGTTTTAAAGGCTTTACAGACTCAGTTTTTTTCTCAGGTTCGGGTTCCATCCCGGTCAGATCCATCAGGCTTTTTATTTCATCCGCTTCGAGATCTTTCCATTGACCCAGTCGCAGAGAGCGCGGAAGTGAAATGGAGCCATAACGTACCCGCTTCAGGCGACTGACTTTAATATCTTGCGATTCCCATAAACGCCTGACTTCACGATATCGGCCCTGATGCAGTATGACATGATACCAGTGATTAGCACCTTCACCACCGGCATCCCTGACCTGGTCGAATTTTAATATGTCGCCTTCGCTTTCAACGCCGTGCAACATATTTTCTATCGCCTTTTCCGGTACTTCACCCAACACGCGCGCGGCGTATTCACGTTCAATTTCAAAGGAAGGATGCATTAACCTGTTGGCCAGCTCACCATCGGTCGTAAACAGCAACAAACCACATGTATTCAGGTCAAGTCTGCCGATGGATATCCAGCGAGCATTGGTTAATTTGGGTAAATGATCGAATACTGAATCCTTGTGCTCGGGGTCATTTCGACTACAAATTTCACCTTCATTTTTATAATACATAATGACCCGGCGTTCTACCGTATCCAGATCAGATAGCTTAACCTGCTTACCATTCAGGTAAACGCGATCACCCGCCGAGATATGATCACCAATCTGCGCCGGCCTCTTGTTGATATTGATTTTGCCTTCGCGAATCCAGTCTTCAATTTGACGTCGGGAGCCCAGTCCAAGCCGGGAAAGTACTTTTTGAATTCTTTCAGGCATAACAGATCAGGCTTCAGCACCCATGGTGGATTGCTTCTCAAGCTTTTCTGTCTCATCAGGTAGCTCGTCGATCGATTCTGTCTCTTCAGTCAGCTCATCGATTGACGCCGACTCAGCTTGCAATATCTCGGCTTCATCTTCTTCGACTGATTGCGATTCATTCATGACAGCGGGTATACCGGGCATTTCAAAATCCAGTTCGGCATTAATGCTATCGATATCACGCAGCTCTGCCAGAGTGGGTAATTCATCCAAAGATTTCAGGTTGAAATAATCGAGAAATTTTTTCGTGGTGCCATACATGCCAGGCTTGCCGGGAATATCCCTGTAACCCACCACTTTGATCCATTCACGTTCCAGCAAGGTCTTGATAATAGTGGTACTGACACTCACACCACGAATATCCTCGATTTCACCGCGTGTGATAGGTTGGCGGTATGCCATCAAGGATAGTGTTTCCAGTAAGGCGCGAGAATATCGCGAAGGTCTTTCTGTCCATAAACGCGACACCCATTCAGAATAATCTTCCTTCACCTGGATGCGATAGCCACTGGCCACTTGTTTAATTTCTATCGAGCGGTCTTTATAATCTTCCGTCAGTTCATCCATGGCGGTACGGATATCATCTCTGTCTGGTTGCTCACTATCCAGAAACAATGACAGACATTGATCTATCGATAGTGGCTTGCCTGCCGCCAGTAATGCGGCTTCCAGTATATTTTTTAACGACTTCTCACTCATTGATTCATACCTTGATATCAGTCATCTACGGGTTTGTTTCTGATTCTTTTGTTTCAACTGGCTGCTCGCTCGCCGCGACGGCCTTGACATGAATGGGACTGAAGGGCTCAGCCTGTACAAGTTCGAGCAGAGATTCCTTGATCAATTCGAGAATGGCAAGAAAGGTGACGACCACACCCATGCGGCCCTCCTTGACATCAAACAGCGCTGTAAATGCAGTGAAACTTTCTGATTTGACTGTGCTAAGTATACTCGACATACGCTCCCGCACTGACAAAGGTTCCATGGCAATATGATGGTTAGTAAACATTTCAGCGCGGTGCAGGACGTCTTTAAAGGCCGTTAACAGATCCTTCAGATCAACTGCCGGCTCCATTTTGACGACATTGGTTTCCACCAGTTCAACATTAACTGCATGTAGCTCCCGCCCCATTCGTGGCAATTGATCAATCTCTTCAGCCGCCTGTTTAAAGCGCTCGTATTCCTGTAAACGCCTGACCAGTTCTGCACGAGGATCGTGTTCGTCAGCATCCGCTTCTACCGGCCTTGGTAGCAAAATTCTGGATTTGATCTCGGCCAGCATGGCCGCCATCAACAGATATTCAGCCGCCAGCTCGAGGCGCATATTCTGCATTAAATCGATATATTCCATGTATTGTCGTGTGATCTCGGCAATAGGAATATCGAGCACATCGAGGTTTTGACGCTTGATCAAGTACAGCAGTAGATCCAGCGGTCCTTCGAAGGCTTCCAGAAAAACCTCAAGCGCATCCGGTGGAATATAAAGATCCTGTGGCAAGGCAGTCATGGCTTCACCCAGAACCATGGCAAAGGGCATTTCAACTTGCTTTGGTGCAGTGTCTTTATTTGACTCAGCATTATCTGCTGCCTGATCTGTATCGGCATCAGCGACGAGCGTCAAATTATTACGTTGTTTATCAGCCATTTATGTTTAACTATATTTAAAGTAATTTGTAAGAATTAGCACATATCTATTTGTATTTATACAATAATCCCATGGATTCTCTGACTTCTTTGATGGTATCCCTGGCGACATCACGAGCAGCTTCACAACCTTCCTCAATGATACCACGCAGTGCATCAGGATCTTCAATAAAATCTTGCGCGCGATCGCGAATAGGCTGCAATTCAGTCAAAACGGCATCAATTACAGGTTGCTTGCAATCAACGCAACCAATCCCGGCCGTGGTACAGCCCTCCTGCACCCAGTTTCTGACTTCATCATTGGAATAAACTTCATGCAATTGCCATACGGGGCATTGAGCAGGGTTTCCCGGATCAGTGCGACGAACACGCGCCGGGTCTGTCGGCATGGTTCTGAGCTTTTTTTCCACCATATCAGGGTCTTCACGCAGCCCTATGGTATTACCATAGGATTTTGACATTTTTTGCCCATCAAGCCCTGGCATACGCGATGCCGGGGTGAGTATAGATTCCGGTTCCGGCAAAATCATTCGACCGCCGCCTTCCAGATAGCCGTATAGCCTTTCGCGATCACCAATGGTCAGATTTTTTTGTTCATCCAGCAATGCTCTGCCAGTACTCAGGGCTTCATGGTCACCCTTCTCCTGGTAACGGTTTTTCAGTGTTTTATATAATTTTGAGTATTTTTTTCCCATTTTCTTGACGGCGGCTTCCGCTTTAGACTCGAAATCCGCCTCGCGACCATAGATATGATTAAATCTTCTGGCCACTTCTCTGGTCAGCTCCACATGCGCTACCTGATCCTCACCCACCGGCACCAGTCCAGCCTTGTACATCAGGATATCGGCGCTCTGCAATAGCGGGTAGCCCAGAAAACCATAAGTCGCCAGGTCCTTTTCTTTCAGCATTTCCTGCTGGTCCTTATAGGTTGGCACGCGCTCCAACCAGCCAATCGGAGTAATCATGGAAAGCAGTAAATGCAGCTCCGCATGCTCAGGGATACGGGATTGAATAAACAATTTGGCGGAACTGGGGTTAACACCCGCTGCCAACCAGTCAATCACCATGTCCCAGACATAGGTTTCAATCATGCTGGTATCTTCATAATGAGTCGTCAATGCATGCCAGTCTGCAACAAAGAAAAAACATTCATATTCATGCTGGAGTTTTATCCAGTTTTTTAACACGCCATGATAGTGCCCAAGGTGCAAGGCACCGGTAGCACGCATACCTGACAATACCCGTTGTTGTTGAGATACGACCGAGTTCAAGACTCCTCCTTATTTCAGGCCCCGCTGGGCAGTATCGCGACCAATATCGCCAATACCTGCTCTTCGGACAGCCCGGTAAAACCAGCAAACAAAAACAATAAAAACATAACAGCGGGCCAGATTATCTTGCCCAGCAAACCTATCAGCAGTAATGCAATCAATATGATAAAACCGTAGGGCTCTATTTTTGCCACGTATGCAGAATACGGCATAGGCAGCAACCCGGTGAGTACGCGCCCGCCATCCAGCGGCGGTAACGGTAACATATTCAATACCATCAGGATCAAATTCGCCATTATACCTGCAATGCCGGTAGCAATCATAAATAAAGCCACAGAGGGGAATGATCCCCCCATTAATAGTGCCAGCTTTACGCAAAGAGCCCAGAACAAAGCCATCAACATATTGGAGGAAGGACCCGCCAGGGCCACCAGGGCCATATCTCTTTTGGGTTGCCTCAGATTTTCATAGGTAACCGGCACTGGTTTGGCATAGCCGAAGAAGAAACCGGCTAACATCAAGGTAACTGCGGGAATAATGACCGTTCCTACCAGATCGATATGTTTGAACGGATTCAGCGTCAGGCGACCCAGCATCTTTGCTGTCATATCACCGAGACGACTGGCTACCCAGCCATGCGCCACTTCATGAACGGTTATTGCAAACAACACGGGCAAAACCCATACCGTTATTTTTTGTAAGACACTGAACTCTCCCATGCTTGAAATTATACCCTTTTGCGACTCAATGATTGAAGTTAAATAAACACATCGATAATCTAGAAATATTATAGATTATTACTATATAGCATTGTTATTTATAGTATTAAATGGCATTAAAATCAGGATGCATAGAATAACAACAAGACATATGATAAATATCATCACGTAGTATCGGTGGCGTCGTCGAGTTTTGAACTTTAATATCTTGCGTAGCCATTTAACGAAGGGAGTCAGCTTGCGTGCAGAACGACCGGATGACTGATCAAGGTACACTTCGCGCATCACCAGCCCGGAATACACCAACAGCGCAATGGATGGAAACAGCAGCAAAAGTAAAAATGTTGTCATGGTTACTTCTGTCCTATTCAATCATCGAAGCATCACCGCGCCCCTGCCTGATAATTCTTGGAGAGCCTTCCTGACAATCGATCACCGTGGTGGGTTCAAAGCCGCAGCTTTCGCCATCTATCACCAGGTCAACGCTATGTTGCAAGCGCTCACGCATTTCATAAGGGTCGATCATCGGTGCATCTTCACCTGGCAAAATTAGCGTAGAGCTCATAATGGGTTCTGATAACTCATCCAGCAAGGCATGGGCAATCGGATGATCGGGAATTCGAATACCGATTGTTTTACGCTTGGGGTGCTGCAATCTTCTCGGTACTTCACTGGTGGCCTTGAATATAAAAGTATAGGGGCCTGGAACCAGTTTCCTGACCATTCTATACGCAATATTATCAACCTTTGCATAGGTGGCGATTTCTGATAAATCACGACAGACCAGAGTAAAGTTATGATCGTTATCAACCTGCCTGATTGCCCTGATGCGGTCCATCGCCGTTTTATTGCCAATCAGGCAACCCAGCGCATAGCTTGAATCCGTGGGATAGGCGATAACGGCACCATCGCGAAGCATTTCAACACTCCTGCGAATAAGTCTGATCTGGGGGTTTTGCGGATGTATCTGAAAAAATTGACTCATGGTCTCGGACTCATTCGAAGAGCTGCCAAACGGGCTCACAACCTTTTGGTAATTCTGCCAGGCGACCCAGTTCAATCCAGGTATTTTCAGGGCCATGATAATCTGAGCCCATCGAGGCATACAGCTGGTATTTGCGAGCGTATTGAGCCATGTTATGCCTGTCATTGACACTGTGGCTACCTGATACGACCTCAATGCCTGTACCTCCAGCCTGCTTGAACTGTTCGATGAAACGACGCAATTTAGTGGCACTCATTTTATAGCGCGCCGGGTGTGCAATGACAGCATGGCCGCGGGCATCCTTAATCCAGCTAATCGCTTCACTCAAGTCTGCCCATTGTCCGGGTACATGCCCGGGTTTATTGTTGACAAGAAATTTTTTAAATACATCCGAGATATTACTGGCTTTGCCACATTCAACCAGATATCTGGCAAAATGTGTACGGCTGATGAGCTCTCCCTTGGCATATTTTTTTGCACCATTTAAAGCATCAGTGATGCCGGCTTTTTCCAGTTTGCGCGCAATTTCCTCCGCCCGCCACTGGCGAAAGTCACGCAATTTCACCAGCCCATGTTGAAGCATATCGCTGTCGCGCTGCAAACCAAGACCGAGAACGTGAATAGTAAGCTTTTCCCAACTCACCGAAATTTCGACCCCTTCTATTAATCTAATATGACACTCCAAAGCAGCCTTTCTCGCTTCCTCCATGCCTGCGGTGGTATCGTGATCTGTCAGTGCAAGCACATCAACGCCGTGCGCTGAGGCTTTTTGTACCAGTTCTGACGGTTTCAATGTTCCGTCTGAAGCGGTAGAATGGCTATGTAAATCATAGAGCATAAAAAAATACACCTTCTATCCAAGTTGTTTTACGCCGGACTGATTTCATCACCATCATTCTGGCAAGCCTTTGTATTATTACTGAATACGGGTAAGATAATGAAATTACAAGGCATTGATACAATTTTTCGTATTATACTCCAGACTTAAGATAATTAAACGGAATAGATTCCTCAAACACATGAAATTTTTATTTGATTTTTTCCCCTTAATTGCATTTTATGCGGCTTATCAGATCTACAAATCTTATTATGATGACGGCAATGCTATCTTTGTAGCCACCGCAGCCATCATTATTGCCACTATTATCCAGGTTGCTTTTAACTGGTTGAAGCATCGTAAAATTGAAAAAATGCATATCATTACCGTGGTCCTGGTCACCTTGTTCGGCGGCCTGACTTTAATACTTCATGATCCGATATTCATTAAATGGAAAGTCAGTATCGTCAACTGGCTATTTGGCGCAGTCTTTCTTGGCAGCCAGTTTATAGGTGATAAAACCATTGCAGAGAGAATGTTATCCAATGCTATAGAAGTACCAAAAGCAATATGGACCCGGCTAAATATGAGCTGGGGGGTATTTTTTATCGCACTGGGATTTCTTAACGTTTATATATTCAAGCACTATGATGAAGAGACCTGGGTTGGCTTTAAAGTCTATGGCATGCTTGGACTCACTTTCGCTTTTGTTGTACTCCAGGGAATCTATCTTTCCAGATACATTGCAGAAGATGAAAGCGGTAATAAGGAGTAAATAATGCTTTATGCCATTATAGGTAAGGATGTAGAGAATAGCCTGGATTTACGTCTGGCAGTCAGAGAAACACATTTACAAAGGCTCAGGCAATTACAGGATGAAGGCAGGCTGCTTATGGCGGGTCCCTTCCCGGCTATCGATGCAGAAGATCCTTCTTCGGCAGGGTTTACCGGCAGCCTGATAGTTGCCGAGTTTAACTCACTGGAAGAAGCTAAACAGTGGGCAAGCCTGGACCCCTATAGCGAACATGGCGTATTTGAAAAAGTAACGGTTAAGCCATTCAAAAAAGTTCTACCTGGATAAAGTCTGGCTTACTATAAGTACGATGTTTTTCCAGTCACGCCAGCAAACCAGCGGGTCAAACAGCCTCGGGTTTATCCATCCTTCCTTGTGTCAGGTTTTCCAGCTTTTCAGGCTCATGCAGGTAAAAACCTTGTGCGTAATCAACACCTATATCTCGCAGACTATCACACACCTCTCTGGTCTCAGCATGCTCGGCAATTGTTTTAATACCCATGACATGTCCGATATGGCTTATTGATTTAACCATCGCGAAATCAACGGGGTCAATCATCATTTCACGAACAAACCCGCCATCAATCTTCAGGTAATCTACTTTAAGATTTTTAAGATAATTAAAAGAACTCACACCCGTACCAAAATCATCCAATGAAAATCTGACTCCCATAGATATGAATTCTGAAATAAAATGTTGCGCGCTGGACAGATTGGTAATAGCCACCGTTTCCGTGATTTCAAATATCACATAATCGCTTATTCCAGGATATTCTTTTAATTGCTCTTTAACATATTCGATCATATTGTTGCTACTGAGTGTATGACCGGAAAGATTGATGGCAAAGCGCCGGAGTGGCAGACTGTTATCATTTTGCCTGTTTTTCACATATTGACTGATATGTATAAATGCATTGCGAACAACCCAGCGATCTATATCCTGCATACTGCCATAACGTTCTGCGGCGATTATGTACTCCTGAGGAACCAGTAGTTCTCCATCATCTCCCAGCATACGCATTAATATTTCATAGTGTTCCTCTGGCTCACTGTGTAACGAGACAATTTTTTGCACAAACAGAATAAATCGGCTATCGGCAAATGCCTGGGTAATTCGTTGCACCCATCGCATTTGATCCTTGCGTTGCTTATAGTCAGCATCATCTACCTGATAGACCTGTATGTTATTTCCATTCAAATCCTTGGCCATATAACAGGCAGCGTCAGCATGCCCCATAATAGTACTGATAGATTGCATGCCCGAATCAATGTCAACAATACCGATACTCACTCCTATCTCAAATATTTTACCTGACCAGTGGAAGCGATATTTCCGTATAGCATTGAGAATATCCTTGGCGATATTCTTGGCTTCCTCTAACGTATAACCTTCCAGCAGAACACCGAATTCGTCGCCACCCAGGCGAGCAAAGGTTTCCCGTTCCCGGATCAGGGGCGTAACCAACTCAGTAATTTGACGCAATACAAGATCACCACCAACATGGCCACATCGGTCATTGACCACTTTGAACTGATCCAGATCCATGTATAGTAATATATAATGTTCTTTATATTTGAAAATACGCTCTATGGAACGTGACATGCGTCTTTCAAATTCCCGACGGTTGTATAAACCCGTCAAATCATCATGCGTCGCCTGATACGATAGTAATTTTGACATCATACGTGATGAACCAACATCCTGGAAAACGAGCACACCACCCAAAACATTTCTATTCTGGTCATACATTGGTGCGATTGAGTAGTCTACAGAAAGTAAATCACCTTTACGGTTTTCCAGCGAAATGTCGGCATCCGAATGTTTCAATACACCGCGTTGAATGCATTCGACCACGGGGCATGGTAATGATTGCTCACTGGCTTCATCGATCAATTTAAAAACGTCTTCAATACCACGCCCAATCGCATGATAACTTGCCCACCCGGTGAGTTTCTCTGCGACCGGATTCATATACTCTATTACGCCTTCAACATTCGTGGTAATTACGCCATCAGCCAGAGAATGCAATGTGACATCGGCGCGTTCTTTTTCCCACTGCCAGGCTGTTAAAGATTCTTCACGCTCCCTGCGCCGCGCATAATTTGAATTGATTATATACAGTATCAGGAATGCAAACGCTCCCCAGATTAGTATTGCAACCAGAATAACTTTGCTTCGTATGACATCCAAGCCAACAACTTTAGAAACAGACAACAACAAAGATTGGCCTTGATTTTCAACGGCTTTATTAAATTTATACTCCATGAAATGGAAACCGGATGAGTTATTCTGAATTGTAGCGTTTTTGTTCAGCAGCCTGGTGTGAATACCTGTTAGTGTATTCTTGTTATATAACGAGACATTCAGATGTGAATTCATCCGCTTGCTGGATAATAAATCCTTTAATTCCATAAACACGGATATGACATAGAGCGCCTGAGATTTTCTTTCGACTTCTGTCGTGGGTGTAATACGTCCAGCATATACTGTTTTAAATGCGGTATAACCATTAGCTCCATTTGCTATATTCACATCACTTACCGTAGAAACTTTCCCCGAGACAATTGCCGCATCAATGGCTTTCTGAAAATCAGGCAAAGAATACAGATCATAACCTATCTCAATTATTTTTTCCGGCAACAGAGGCTCTATGGCGGTAACAGGATAATAGAATGATTTTTTACGCGATAAACTCCATTGTTGCGGCTTGTTTCTGTCGCCTTCAACTATTTTAAAGGTAGGAAAGCCTTCTTCACTCATCATATGAGTAAACTTTTTCCTGAAGGGTTGATCTACGCGAGTAAGTATTTTGATGGTATTGATCGCCGGGTATCCACGCAGCATATCCCTGGCATAGTTGGAAAACTGATCAGGATCAACATTCTCGACCGTATTATAGAGTGCGGTAAATCCATTAAGCACATCATTAATTTCACTGATATTTTTCGACAGATCGCTGTATAACTGTCGAGTCTGTTGATTGAATATATTTTCTGCATGCTGAATATCTTTCCATAAAAGAAAAGCCATAGACATGACCAGCAAAACAATAAAGATCATGAAAATCAGTATAAGTTCCTTTGCTGGAATGTATATTATCTTTCTGGACATAGTCTAAAAGTGTTTCGCACGCCTGTATAGGAGGTAGGGTATATCAATATTTACACGACTTATTATATGCATATTCATCCATATATCCCATAGCCTGTTATATACTACGGGTATTTGCCCGGGATCAGCACCATTTAGTATGGATAGAGCCACGCTTGCAGCCCAGTTTCCCTGCTCTTCCGGGAGTTTGGTAAAAGCAAATGAAATATAGGGCAACATCCACTTATAACTGCTGATGCTTATTTTTTTTGCATACATGTCTACTATACGTACAGCTTCGGGTTTATACCAATCATTAATGCCGGCATTGTTACCAAGAAAAATGAAATCGTATTTCTGTGCATCTTTAAAACTTTCAATCCAGTCCCTGAAATTACTGACAAAAACTGAATCCAGCTTTATTCCATTGTCGAAAAACTTTTTTTTGTAATGGTGATAATCTTTATGCTCACTGGCGGTATTACTCGATAAAAATACCCCTGTTTTGATTTCTGGAGATAATGCCTTCAATTGTTTTATCATTGGTCTTATCGGTGATATTTCTATCATGCCCGTGGTATTTTTATATGGATATCCATATTCATCCATACTCCAGTTCACACCACAAAAAACAACCGGAATTTTATTGTCTTTCAAGTAGGGCATCACAAGATAGCGGGATGCATTATCATCCGCAGCAATAATAACATCAGGAACAAGACGTTTTATCATCTTCATCGCTTCCCTGGCTCTCCACTCTATCCACTCGGGCTTTGGATTTCGCTTGCTGTCCAGATAAAATATCTCAAGCTTGCATTGATCGCCCAATGTTTTCTTTATAGCCGAGTAAATACCATCATCCCATTCATAACCAGCGTGATAGGATGAAACATAAAGACAGGTATTTGCCGCTATTGCATTACCATGGAAAAATAATGCAGTCACTATGCTGATGGCGGCCAGGCTTTTCATCAATGCGTTTGAATTAATTTTAAAAATTCAGCTTCATCAAGAATGGATACACCCAGTTGACGCGCTTTTTCCACTTTTGACCCCGGATTCTCCCCTGCTATCAGATAATCCGTTTTGGCAGATACACTACCGGTAACCTTTGCCCCGAGTTGCAGCAGTGTATCTTTAGCCTCGGTTCTTGTCATTTCAGACAAAGTACCTGTTATAACGAATGTGTTGCCAGTCAATGGCATGGAGCGAGACTCCTGTTGCTCCTCTTTCCATACCAGACCTCTTTCAATGAGTTTTTTCACTACATCGACATTATGCTTTTGCTTGAAAAAACTGACGATATTGGCGGCAACCACCGGGCCGATATCAGGAATGCCAATAAGTGTATCCTCATCTGCTTTCATAATCGCATCCAGTGCTCCTAAATGCTGAGCCAAAGACCTGGCAGTTGACTCACCGACTTCGCGTATACCCAGGGAATAGATGAATTTTTGTAATGTCGTCTGTTTACTTTTTTGTAATGCATTGATCAGATTTATTGCAGACTTCTCACCCATACGTTCAAGCGTCGATAACTGCTCCTTTTTCAGTGAATACAGGTCAGCAGGATCATGCACCAGCGATTCATTGATCAATTGTTCTACCAGCCTATCTCCCAGCCCTTCAATATCCATCGCTTTTCTGGAAGCAAAATGTTTAATAGCTTCCTTACGTTGAGCTTCGCAATACAAACCTCCACTACAACGCAGTGCAGCCTGCCCTTCTGGTCTAATGACATCTGACTGGCAAACGGGACAACGTAAAGGTGCGGTAATTTTTTTCGCACCCGTCGGTCGGAGCGAAGTCACCACACTGACAATTTGTGGAATAACATCTCCTGCCCGGCGAAGAATAACAGTGTCACCGATGCGAATATCAAGCCGTTTGATTTCATCCATATTATGAAGACTGGCATTACTGACCACGACACCGCCCACTGCAACTGGTTCAAGTCGGGCAACCGGTGTCACAGCTCCGGTTCGGCCTACCTGAAAATCAACCGCCAGTAAACGTGTCATTTCTTCCTGTGCAGGAAATTTTTGCGCAATAGCCCACCGGGGTGCACGTGAAACAAATCCCAGTTTTTCCTGTTGTTCGATACTGTCAACCTTGAAAACAATACCGTCAATTTCATAGGGCAAGCTATCACGACGTTCAGCCATTTCAGTATAATACCGGAGACATTCATCAACACCGGTTAATACTGATCTTTCAGGTGAAACACGTAGTCCGAGCAATCTGATTTTATCCATTATCTTACTGTAGTACGCAGGTAACTTTTGTCCTTTGACTTCACCGGCCCCATAACAAATCATTTCCAGTGGCCTCGAGGCAGTCACTCTCGGATCCAGTTGCCGCAGACTACCTGCTGCTGCATTTCTGGGATTGGCAAAAGCTTTCCCCCCTTCCTCAACCACCTTCCTGTTAAGTCGCTCAAATCCTTCTTTGGGCATAAATACTTCACCCCTGACCTCAATAACGGCCGGGATATCATTACCAATGAGCTGCAAGGGGATACTGGGTATAGTACGAATATTCTGAGTTATATCTTCGCCAACATGGCCATCACCACGAGTTGCCGCTTTTACCAACTGGCCTTTTTCATAACGCAAACTGACTGCGAGTCCATCAAGCTTGGGTTCGGCGGCATAATTCACCTTGTCGATTGATAGTGTTTGCCTGACGCGCTTGTCAAATTCCCTGAGCTCTTCTTCGTTCATGGCATTCGCCAGAGACAACATGGGGATTGAGTGAGTCACCTGCCCAAAAGCTTCCAGTGGTTTGCTACCGACTCTTTGTGTCGGTGAACCGGGATCTATTAATTCAGGATATTTTTTTTCCAGTGCCTGCAATTCATGCATCAATCGATCATATTCCACATCCGGCACTTCGGGATCGTCAAAAGCATAATAGCGTATGTTGTGATGATTTATTTGCTCTCTGAGCAACTTGATTTTTTTTATTATTTTTTCGGAAGGTTTCATAAATGGTTACTTTTGATATGAACACCATGACAATGTCAGGAATGACGCTCTAGGGTATTGCTTTCATTCTGTCGAATTCTGCCACTTCTTCCCTCATATGCATCAGCATTTGTCTGGAAACTGTATTCCTGGATTTATCCTTGAGTGTAACGGGTAACAATTTTTCCAGTTTATTGATCACTACGACCATTTCATCAAAGGCGCGCAAGCCATTGATAGGGCCAGGCAAGTTCAGAAATATTGTCAGTCCTGGGGTTTTCATATTACTAATCGATATCAGGTCAAACCAGCCCGGCTCAACAAGGTTGGCAATACTGAAAACAGAGCTGGATTCGGCATTTTCATCATCGGAAATATAGTGAAATATTTTCATGTCACCGTATCGCATTCCAGCCTGTTCCATCGACTCGATAATATCGGACCCTGTTAACATCCCGCCATGCTTCTCTACCAGATACAGAACAATCAGTTTAGTGTCAGCATTATCCTGTGACTGACTTGGTACAGATTTTTCGATGTCATCCTGTCGTGATGAGGACATTGGAAAATGAGGAGCATCGTCAGCATCGAATTGTATATTTTCTGCCAGACTATTTAAAGATGACGGGTCATCATCAAGAGTGCCTGCATTATAAATTTCTTTATCTGATGCAGTAAATCCTGGTTCTATTTTGTCATTTTCCCAGTCGGGAGCTGTTGACTTTTTCTTACTCAGAAAAAAGATCAATATGAAAATGATAACGCCAATTGATAATAGTACCCACCTAAAGGCATCCATGGTCATCCTATCCTGTTGTTATTAATTACGCATACATTGAAAAATTACATGGCAGCCAGTTTCACTGCCTCATCCACATCCACTGCAACCATTCTGGAAACACCAGGCTCATGCATGGTCACTCCAGATAGCTGGTTGGACATTGCCATCGTCACCTTGTTATGTGTAATAAATATAAATTGAACGGTCTCTGACATTTCCTTGACCAGCTCACAGAAACGACCAACATTGGCATCATCCAGGGGTGCATCAACCTCATCAAGCATACAAAATGGCGCTGGATTAAGCTCAAAGATAGCAAATACCAGTGCCACAGCAGTCAATGCCTTCTCACCACCAGACAATAGATGAATAGAACTGTTTCTCTTACCAGGTGGTCTGGCCATCACACTAACACCTGAATCCAACAAATCATCGCCTGTCAGTTCAAGATAGGCATGCCCGCCACCAAACACCCTCGGGAATAAGCGTTGCAGGCCAGTATTCACCTTATCATAAGTTTCCTTAAAGCGCGTTCTGGTTTCCTTGTCTATTTTCCTGATTGCATTTTCCAATGTCTCCAGAGCCGAGGTAATATCCAGGTACTGGCTATCGAGATACTCCTTGCGCTCCTTTTGCTCAGCAAATTCATCAATGGCTGCAAGGTTGATAGGGCCCAGCCTCTGGATCTTCGATTCCAGTTTATTGACCTTTTCCTGCCACAGGGATTCGCTCGCATCTTGCTCCAGAGCCGAAAGTAATTCATTGAGTTCAAACCCTGTTTGATCCAGCTGTTCCTTCAAGGTTGTTGCGCGAATATTGAATTCCTGCCACACCATTCTGGCTTGTTCAAGCATACTGCGCATTTCCTGAACATTCTGCTCCTTCTCATGCCTGTCCTTTTCATGCTGGCGCATGGAAGCATCAACATCTTCAAGCTGCTTACGCGCCTGCTTCAATTCTGTTTCAACCACAACCCTGTCACTCAATAGAACTTCGAGACCTTTTTCGAGAGATTGTATAGGTTCAAGGCCTTCTTCAAGTGAAGACTTTAATTCCTGTCGCTGTTCATCCAGGCCTTTTATCTGTGATTGCATGCGTGCCATATTTTGCTCGGTTGATTTCAGCAACCCGGTCTTAGATTGGCATTGGAGATCCAGCTGATGGACTTCATCCTGGTATTTTCTTGCTTCCTGGCGTGCTGCATCAAGCTGTGCTTTCAGTGATTCCCGTTTTGCCACCAGCGTTTCTCTTTCGAGAGAAAATACTTCTATGCTTTCCAGCGAGCTATTCAGTAATGTTCGCGCCTGTTTTAACTCTTCGCCTTCATGCAGTAGATTTGTTTCTATTTCCTGTTGTTCAGTTTGTAAATTCTGATGCCGCAAACTCAGTTGCTCAAGACGCGATTTCAAAGCAATCGATTGCGATTTCGCCTCAGCATGTTCTCGATGGATCTGGTTGACTTCCTGTTGCAACAATTCCCTGGATTCTTCGAATTCTGCCTGCCTACGTTTCTCGGTGTCGAGATGTGCCTGCTTTTCATTAAAATCTGTCTGCAGTGCTGCTATATCTTCAGACAGAACTTTAATCTCCTGCTCTCTGGCAATCACTCCTGATTTTTCATCACGCGCCCTGATCAGCCTGGCCCATGATTGCCCCAACCAGACGCCGTCGCGAGTGACGATGGATTCCTCACTCTGCAGCTTCTCGCGATGAGCGAGTGCTTCACTGAGATCGGAAGCTGCATAAACACCAGCCATCAATGCATCCAGTGGCCAAGGAGAGCTGACATATTGCAGCAATGGCGTCAGGTTGGTATTTTTAGTATGTCCGGCTTTACTGGAATGCGTATCAAAAAAGGCTACTGCACCATTTTCAAGTTTGTTCAGCAAATCCGGAATCGTATTGAAATTATCAATACAAACGGCTTCAAGGTTCAGGCCCATTACTGCCTCAACAGCAGTCTCCCAGCCTTTTTCCACTTGTAGTTTCTGTACCAGTCTTGGCGCATCCTGAAGATTATGCTCGGTGAGCCACTGTGTGACTTTATTGTCGGATTGTCCCAGTGCGGCCTGTTGTAATTCCTTCAAAGAACTCAGGCGCCCCTGATGGTTCTGGATTTCGCCGCGCAGGTCACTGACTTCCTGTGCCTTATCCTGGTTTTGCTGGCGTAACTGGATGATCTGCTCACGAGTGTTTTCCAGTTTCGACTGGGCAACATTCATCGCCTGCATTTTTTCCTGCTCATTCTCTTCCAGTGCGGTAATTTGAGACTTGAACTGCCCAACATTAATTTCATTCAGTTGTGCCTGCGTGCGCTCCAGTCTCTGCTGACCTTGAACGACCTGTTTTTCAATGTGTTCAATTCTTGCGCGTTGTACCTGTGCCGCTTCCGATGGTTGAGATGCTTTATGGTTAAACTCATCCCATTCCTGCTGCCATTGATGCATAAGCTCATCTGCAGATGACAGGGAATCTCTGCTACGTTCACTTTCAGTTTTTGCCTTTTCAAGCTGAGGCTGGAGTGATTCCAGTTGCTGACTCAAATCGTTGATATGTTTTTCATCCAGTTCGATATGCTGCTGCATTTCATTACAACTGCTTTCAAGCTGCTCAAGATCGGATTGTTGCTTGTTACGCATTTCACGCGCATGCTGAATAGCCTGCTCATCTCTGGCAATATCACTACCCAGGCCGTAAAAACGCGTTTGTACCAGATTGAATGCATCGGTGGCTTCGATATGATGCTCACGGTCTTTCTCCATCGCTGTTTCAATGGATTGTTGCGCTGCCCTGGCGGCTTCCAGTGCTGTTTCTCTTTCCTGTATTTTTTTCTGCTGTGCTATCGCATCCTTGTCCAGATCACGTAAACGCAAAGCCAGTAATTCGGCTTTTCGTTGACGCTCTTCTTCTTTAAAGGTTTTATACTTTTCAGCCGTGTTTGCCTGACGTTGAAGATGCTGCAACTGCTTGTCGATTTCGTCGCGCAAATCGTTGAGCCTATCCAGATTCTCACGTGTATGTTTTATACGCGTCTCTGTCTCACGTCGACGTTCCTTGTATTTGGAAATGCCTGCCGCTTCTTCAAAGAATACTCGCAGCTCTTCGGGTTTTGCCTCGATCAAACGGGAAATCATACCCTGCTCGATAATAGAATAGCTTCTGGGGCCAAGGCCTGTACCAAGAAAAATATCGGTAACGTCTCTACGACGACAGCGTGCGCCGTTGAGGTAGTATTGCGATAATCCGTCACGGGTTACCTGGCGCTTGATCGAAATTTCGCTGAAACTGGCATATTGCCCACCCAGCGTGCCGTCGGAATTATCGAAAATGAGTTCAATAGTGGCCTGACCAACCGGTTTTCTAGTGGTTGACCCGTTGAAGATAACGTCAGCCATGGATTCGCCACGCAGGTGTTTGGCCGAACTTTCACCCATTACCCAACGTACAGCGTCGATAATATTCGACTTGCCGCAGCCATTGGGGCCCACAACTCCTGTCAGGTTACTGGTTATATGGACCGTAGTTGGGTCAACGAAGGATTTAAATCCGGCAATCTTTATTTTATCTAAGCGCATGTATTTATTAGCTTTATAAGTTAGTATTGTATTGAGTATCGAGATAATGACAAAAGCGTCATAGTGTCGAATGAATTCCTTTTAGTGTAAAGTATTTTGTTTCCAAGACTAAGCCCTAATTGCACAGGAACCAGAAATAAATGACGACTAAACCCAGTAAAACGCTCGAAACCTTTGAAAACCCTAAACTTGATCCAGATTACACCATCAGGATTGATATTCCGGAATTCACTTGTCTTTGCCCGAAAACCGGACAGCCTGATTTTGCTACTATTAATGTGGAATATGTGCCTGATAAACTCTGCATCGAACTCAAAGGCTTGAAGATGTATATCTGGTCCTACCGCGATGAAGGCGCCTTTCATGAGGCGGTTACCAACCAAATCCTCAATGACCTGGTCGCAGCCTGTCAGCCACGCTTTATGCGAGTATCTGCAGAATTCAATGTTCGAGGTGGAATTTATACCACGGTAGTGGCTGAACACCGTTCATCCGGCTGGCAACCAGCACTGCCTGTTGACTTACCCTGACCCATAAAATGGCCTTGTATGTCGGCATA